>Ga0102943_1000010_pt1 | contig 140793 bp, 102 predicted proteins | sample SalPonC_black_MG_FD_78174 | JGI IMG/M metagenome (GOLD analysis project Ga0102943, IMG submission 78174) | Salt pond soil microbial communities from South San Francisco under conditions of wetland restoration - Salt Pond MetaG... | ecosystem: Environmental > Aquatic > Marine > Intertidal zone...
AACAGAGGAAGTGGGGGAAAAACTCCGAAACGTTGTTGAATACCCGGGTGGTTCGTCTACTTCTGCGGTTCTGCGGTTCATCGGTTCATCTGTTCTGCGGTTTTGTCATTTTCATTTTTGGTTTGGAGCCACGGGCGGGAAGGAACAGAGGAACAGAAGGACAGAGGAACAGAAGAACAGAGGAACAGAGGAACAGAGGAACAGAAGAACAGAAGAACAGAGGAACAGAAGAACCGCAGAACAGAGGAAGTGGGGGGAAACCCCGAAACGTTGTCGAATACCCGGGTGGTTCGTCTACTTCTGCGGTTTTACTGTCCAACCTTTCCCTTCACTCCACCGCCTTCTCCTGCCGGAAAAACGTCACGCTTTGCACCGGTCCGGTTTTCAGCACATGCCGGCTCGATTGCGACAGGTATCCGCCGCCGTAGTAAAACTCCCAGCGGCGCCGGCTGCCGTCTGTGAGTTCGATCTCGGCGTGGGTGGCGTCGGCGGGAACGGCTATGATCTCGGTTTTATCGCGCAGGGCATAGGTTTGCAGCGGACTGTTGTTGTTTCCTACTATGATCCAGGGCTTGCCGGATTGGTGCTGGAGCCAGACCATTGACTTCGGATTGTAGGGCAGGTCGAAACCGCTGGCATCTTCTGACTGTGGCCGAAAGGAACCCTCTCCGTTGCCCAGCAGCAGTAATCCGCCCAGCGCGTCGATGCTGCCGTATTCATAGTGGTTGGCATAGGTATTACCGCAAAGCAGCAGATCCAGGTAGCCGTCACCGTTAAAGTCTTCGGCGATCATGCCGTAGGCGGGAGCAAACTGTGCTTCCACCGGCAGCGGCATCATCTCAAACTGCCCCTCACCCTGGTTGAGAAAAACGCTGCTGCGCAGTTCTCGGGCGTAGGAAATATCGGCTTTATTGCGCATCTCCGCCGTCACCAGTCCATCGTAAGTAGCCCCGGCATATTTTTCAAAACTGTAGTACTGGTTATTGAAAGCTGGCATTTGGCTGGTAAAGATATCCCGGTTGGCAAAGGGAGCGTTGACACCGTCGGTGTATTTGAAGACGAGCGGGTCTTTTTTTCCGTTGCCGTCGAAGTCGCTGACCACCATGGTGACCGGCTGTTCAGGCGAGGCCTTGAAGATGGAGTTCAACCCGTGGTTGCCCGCGATGTAGTCCATATCCCCGTCGTTGTCGACATCGGCGCCGGTGACGGAATTCCACCAGCCTTCCGATCCCTGGATTTCCTGCTTTTGGAACGTCCCTCCATCCTGATAGAAAATGGTGAAGGGCATCCATTCGCCGGCGAGGGCCAGGTCGAGATCACCGTCATTATCGGCGTCGGTCCAGAGTGCGGAGGAGATACGGCCGGCCTGCTGTAATTCCGGGGCTACTTCGGAGATTACATCGGTGAAGCGGCCCATGTCATTACGTAGTAATCTGGATGGGGGAATCTCGCTGTAATTACCCGGCGTTACCCGGGCGCCCACAAATAGATCGAGGTCGCCGTCGCGGTCGTAATCGGCGGCGCATACGACAGAGGAATAGGTCACGCCGTCGGGCAGCACCTGCGAAGCTTCTCTGAAAATACCGCTACCATCGTTGATAAAAAGGCGGTCGGCGAGCACAGGAGCCTGGGCGCTGACCTCGTAGGTGCCGCTGGCGAGATACAGATCGGGCGCCCCGTCACTATTAGCGTCGAAGAAGACGGCGCCCATCTCCTCGGCGTAGGGCTGGTCGGCCCAGGGTTGGGACGGTGCTTCTTGGAAGCTGCCTTCATCGGTTTGAAAAAACAATTTTCCTTCCATTCTTGCCGCCCCGCCGATAAAGCAATCGTCCAGCCCGTCGCCGTTGACATCCGCGACGGCGATGCCCGGGCCTTCCTGTGAATACTGCCGGATGAGCAGCCGTTCCATCAGGTAATCGTAAAAGGGGTTCTCCCGGTGGACGAAGTTGATAGCTTCGCCGGTAGACTGGAAGAGCGGGTTGGCGATAGTCGCCGACTGTTCGCTTACCGGTTCACCCGATCCCTGCTGTATTTCCATCACCTGATCGGCGCTGATATTCCGGAAGATTTCTTTTTTCCCACCGGGCCAGGTGAGTATCAGGCTGTCGACCTGACTGTAACTTCCCAGTCCAAAGTGCAGGATAGGTTCCGGGCAGGACTGGAAACCACGCTGGTTACTCAGGTAGCCCGTTTGGAATTGCCCCCGGTAGTAAAGGTCGGCCCGGGCCCCGATGCCGAAGGTGTTTTGTCCTTCGGCGCGCAGGCGCAGACGCAGGTAGTGCTGTGCCGGCAGTTGCTCCGCGCGATTCTCGTAGATCATGGGCCCCTCCGTCATATTGTTGAGGATGACATCCAGGTCGCCGTCCCGGTCGAGGTCGGCGTAGGTGGCGCCGCGGGTGTGGACGGGCTGATCCATGCCCCAGGCGGCATTCATCTTTTGAAAATCGTAGTTGCCGTTATTCCGGTAGATGATATTCTGGTTTTTGATGACCGGCGCTTCGGCGGGATTGGCCTTGGCCTTGGCCTGAGGATCGGCCATGGCGGTGTAGTCCTCCCCGAAGTTGCTCTTGACATAATCCATATTGGTCATATCCCGCAGGATACCGTTGGCGACGTAGAGGTCTTTGAGCCCGTCGTTGTCGGCGTCGAAAAAGAAGGAGGACCAGCTCCATTCGGTGGCGTGCACGCCGGCCAGCAGCCCGATGTCGCGGAAGCGCTTGCCGCCCTGATTGAGCTGCAGCATATTGCGGGTATACTGCGGATTGCCCTGATCGCGGAGTTTGTTGTAAATTTCGATGGAGAAAGGCACCAGGTTGACCTTTTGCCGGCGATGGCTTTCCGGCATCATCTCGCCCACGAATAGGTCCAGCCAGCCGTCGTTATTGATATCGGCAAAATCGGAGCCCATGGCCGACATGGGCGTCTTGGTGAAGTATTCCGAACGCGCCTCCCGGAAGGTTTTATCGCCGTTGTTGAGATAGAAAAAATCGGGGCCGAAAAAATCGTTGGCGACGTAGATGTCGGAGAAGCCGTCGTTATTGACGTCTCCAATCGCTACGCTCAGGCCGATATTGCGTTTGAACGGTAAACCGGCTTTTTCCCGTACATCAACAAAACCTTGCCCTATATTTTCCAGCAGCTGATCGTTCAGCCAGCGAGAGCGGGGCGGCGCCTCGTAGTAAGGGAAGCTGAAGGCCGCGCCGGGCTCGCCGGTATAGACCATGTAGACATCGAGGTCGCCGTCGCCGTCGTAGTCGAAAAAATTGGCGGTATGCGACAGACCGATCAGGTCGAGGCCATATTTGGAAGCCTGTTCTACAAAGGTATTGTTTCCCAGGTTGATATACAGCAGGTTGGCGCCGTGGTCGGTGAATTGCTGCCGGCTGAAATTACCGGTAATTCCGGTTTTGAGGATGTAGATGTCCAGGAGTCCGTCGCCATTGATATCTACGAAGTTGACCCCCTCGTTGTCGGCCATGCCCTCGGCGTGGTCCACGATGCCTGCGCTGTGGGTTATTTCGCGAAAGCGGAAATCTCCCTCATTGAGATAGAGCGCGGAGGGGGAAACACCGCCGGAGAAAAACAGGTCGGGCAGGCCGTCGTTGTTGATATCTCCTACGGCAACGGCCGACACATTGGAAGTCAGTCCGGTGTTGTCGCCGGGTAACAGCTTTTCGCCGCTGAGATTGAAATTCAATCCGGTTTCCCGGGGTTGTTTGAGCTGGAATAATTGAATAGTGGAGCCTTTTTCTTCGTCAGTCCCAGATCGTCGCCGCTGGTCACAACTGGAGAACAAAGTGAGAAACAGCATACTTGAAAACAGGACGAATATTCTTTTGCGACTTATCCTAGGCATTTTTCCGGTTTTTGAAAGCAAAATTCAGAATAACAAATCGGGATCAAGGTACTAAGATCGAAAGAAACAATGAAACAACTGATTATTCTTGCCTGAGGCACCTAAACGGCAATTTGTTAAAATCACGACAGCTGCTTTGTCAAATTCTATAGATTTTTACCTGATGAAAAAAGCTCAACTTGTTCCGGTTGCCATTCTTGCGGCACTACTCTTTCTCTGGTCTTGCTCTGAAGAAGAGGGAGTCGTGCCTTCACCGAATCCCAACCCTGGTCCCGATCCGGCGGGCAGCTTTTCCATAAAAGTGATTGAAGATGACTTCGAGGGCGTTCCGATCGTCCTGGCAGGCAGTCGTGGACGTAACTTCGCCGTGGCCTTCGAACGAGAGCTCAACGGTGAACTACGCCGCTTTATCCCATTACAAGGACAATTACCCCTGCTGATGGAAGACGAACAAGGCAATCGCTATGATGCCTTCGGGCAAGTGGCTGCCGGTCCGGAGAAAGATGCGCAACTCAGGTACGTCAACTCCGGAATGGGCTACTGGTTCGTCTTCGGGGCCATGTATCCCGGTCTGGAAATTTTCGGGCAGGGAAGCCGGATGGCGGAAGTGAACCTGGAGCCGGCCCCCGGCTGGAGCATCCCCACCTCTGTCGTTGCGCAGGGCTCCGGCTTTGAATCAATTCAGGCGCTGGAATCTCCGGATTTTATAACCTTCAGTTCCCTGCCCACCGAGCCTGGCGAATCCTTTTTCCTGGAGGAAGAGGACCTGGTGATCGTGGTTTCCTTAAATGGTGAGACAAAAGTATATCCTCATGCTATCCTCGACTGGCACGAAGTGGTCAACGACGTGGTCGGCGGCATTCCGGTAGCCGTTACTTACTGCCCGCTCACGGGAACGGGCAAGGTGTGGAAAAGAGAAGCCGCTTCGCCTGAGTTTTCTTTTGGTATTTCTGGGTTGCTCTATAACAATAATGTGCTGCCTTTCGACCGGCCTACCGAGAGTTTCTGGAATCAGCTGGAGGCGACGAGCGTCTTCGGTGACCGCCTGGGAGAACAGCTGACACTCGTTCCCTTCCTGGAAACCACCTGGGGAAGCTGGAAGCGTTTTGAGGACAGTCCTAAACTGCTGTCGCCGGATACCGGAATCGATCGCGACTATACGGAATACCCATACGGTAATTACAAAACCAGCGATATCGTCACCTATCCCCTGGCTTTTAACGACGACCGGCTGCCGCGGAAGGAGCGGGTGTTCAGTGTATTGATCAACGGGAAGGCGAAGGTGTACCGCTTGGAGGCGTTTTAGTTCAAGGGTTCAAGGTTCAACGGACGTTTCGCATAAGAAAAACCAAGCTTTGCTAAAACCATCATTGTGGAAAGGTAAATATTATCGGAATCCACCCCCTAAATCCCCCGCCGGCGGGGGACACTGCGCTAACAGGCATCTCCTGACTCCGGAATGCCGGAGTAAGTACCGACGCCTGGCCCAAGGCTGCTAGAGGAGCATGTCAGAGCGGTATCCCCCGCCGGCGGGGGCGCAGGGGGTGGACAAATAATGCCCCAGTGTTACTGACAATCTCCCCGTTTTCCTGATGAAATTGTTTTTCCCTTATGCGAAATGGCCGTTCAAGGTTTAAGGGTTTTTGGCGTCACTACAAATAACGACTAGATCGATGAAAGAAATCTTTACGCTGACTTTTTGTCTCTGCATCTTACCTCAGTTACTCACCGCTCAGGCCTGCTGTTCCGGTGGTACGCCGCTTTCCGGTAGTCTGGGCCTGCAGAATATGAATGCCGGTGGCGGGTTGGTGGAACTCAACTACGACTACAACACGCAGCACGACCTGGTGGCGGGTTCCGAAAAGCTGGGCAACAATCCCCGGCGCCGCAATACCCATTCCGTTTTGCTCCGCGCTGGTTACGCTTTTAACGAACGCTGGACCTTGCTCGGCATCGTCTCCTGGATCCGGCAGGAGGAAGTCACCCGGCGGCAGAACGGGGATAAGGGGCTCAAGGAAGCACAGGGGGTCGGCGACGCTGTACTTTTTGGTCAATACAACCTGCTCAGCAATTCCGGTCTTTCCATACTGCTGGGCGCCGGAGCTGAAATCCCCGTCGGCGGCACCGGTAGCGTAGATGCAGAAACGGGCCTGCCGCTGCATCCCGACCTGCAGCCGGGGCGCGGCGCATGGGCTTTCCTGGGTGGAGCCCGGCTAACCCTGTTTCAGCTATTTCGTCCTACCATGTCCTTTACTTCCAATATTACCTACCGGCTAACGACGCCGGCCGATCGCTACCAGGGACTGCAGGAGTACGAGTTCGGCAACGAATTGCGGCTGCTCACCGGCTTTGCCGACCGCTTTAACGTGGGGACCACCTTTTTCGATCCTTCTCTTCTTTTCCTTTACCGTTATACCGTACCGGATAAAACCAATGGCTTTGACACGCCAAATACCGGAGGCCACTGGGTGCACTTCCGCCCCGGTTTTGAGTGGGTCTTCGGCCCCAGCTTTCAGGCCGGCGCCTTTGCGGAAGTGCCCCTGTACCGAAATCTTACCGGTACCCAGCTGACCACCACGACCCGAGTACGCCTCACTTTGCGGTATACTTTTCAGACAGGAAATAGTTTTGGGTTGGAATAGTGACTGGAGGAGAAACTGAACAATTAACAGGGCGATGGGATAGATATCATCCCCCACCGGATAATAGCTTGACCATAATTAATTGACAATCAGCTTGTTTTTGTTTTTGGCATTTTTTTTTTGCAAAATGCACAATAAAGTTATATTGAATACTTTATTTTTACCTTTTAAGTTTTAAATTTACGCTGGATTTATTAGTAAATTTTTCTATTCTCCTTATTGTTGTCATTTTCAGGGGTGATTCTTCGCCCGGGGAGCAACACCCGATGCAATACAAGATAAGCTGTTTGACGCCATCAAAAAGATTGTTCCGGTTATTCCCGAGCTTGGGATCATGGTCGACGGTTTTTTATTCCTGGCGTTTCAGCCGCACACAATTGAATTTAGGATAATAACTTACTGGCTGCCGATAACGTAGAAAACGTTGCCGGCAATAAGTATTTTCGGGCCATTGCGAATTGCATGGGTAGCAAATCTATACCTTGATTTGAATAATAATAAGTTTTGGGCAGTAGAATGACTGCACAAGACCTATCTTTATTAGGCTTTACACTTTATTAATAAAATTCGGATTTGTATGAAAAAATGCTCACTAGTTGTATGGCTGGTTCTAAGCGCCGTAGGTTCTCTACTGGCGCAGCGAACCATTACAGGCACAGTGACCGATCAGCAGGGTGAACCCCTGATCGGCGCGAGTGTGCTGGTGGAAGACACCCAAATGGGAACCATCACCGACATAGATGGTCGCTACACCCTGGAAGTACCTGAAACAGCGGAAAGGCTCGTCTTCTCCTACACCGGTTTCAGCACTGAGACGGTGGAAATCGGTGCTTCCAATGTAATTGACGTGACGCTTCAGGAAGGCGTGGTACTCGACGAAGCTATCGTCACGGCTGTCGGTCTGGAATCTAACCGCCGACAACTTGGCTATTCGGTCCAGAACGTGGATGCCGACGAGGTAGTCGGCTCTCGGGAAACCAACGTAGTCAACGCCCTGAACGGCAAGGTAGCCGGGGTAAACATCACTTCCTCCTCTGGTGCGCCGGGGGCTAGTTCCAACATCCGGATCCGGGGGGCGACCTCGATCAGCCGGACCAACTCGCCGCTCTTCGTCATCGATGGGGTACCCATCGACAACTCGGAGATCGGTAACGGCGTCGGCGGGGTGGACCAGTCGAACCGCGCCATCGATATCAACCCGAACGATATCTCCTCCATTTCCGTATTGAAAGGCCCGGCAGCTACCGCACTCTACGGGGTGCGTGCAGCCAACGGCGCCGTCATCATTACGACCAAGAAAGGCGCCGAGGGCAAAGCGCAGATTACCTTTAATGCCAACTACGCCCTCGATCAATACAACCAGGTGCCGGAACTACAATCAGCCTACGCTCAGGGCCGTCCCTCCGGCGGGGCGCCGATCTGGCGCGGGCCGCATACGGCGGAAGGCTTCAGCTGGGGACCGGCTATTTCGGATCTGGAATATTCCAACGATCCTAATCACCCCAATGCTCCGGGATCGCTGTTCTTCTTTGAAGACCGCTACACCTTTGACCCCAATGGTTTCCTGGTGCCCAGCGGCACAGGTAACGGCAATCCTGCCCAGGTTTATGACCAGTACGACTTTTTCAAGACCGGCAATACCTACGATGTCAACCTGCAGGTCCGGGGCGGTACCGATCGCATCCGCTACTTCTTCTCCGGCGGTCGCTTGGAGTCGCAGGGCATCGCGCCCAATGGAGAATGGGCCCGCAACAGCCTCCGCCTGACCACAGATGCACAACTGACTGACAAGCTGAACGTGGGATTGTCTGCTAACTACGTCAACTCGGGCGGTTTCCGGGTACAGCGTGGCTCCAATATCCAGGGTATTATGCTGGGCCTGCTGCGTACCACGCCGACCTTCGACAACGGTAATGGTAAGAGCGGACAGGCCGCCGCCGATGATCCGGGCTCCTACATTCTCCCGAGCCCGGCCGGCGCCCAGCGCTCCTACCGCGCCGGCGTATACGACAACCCCTATTGGGTAGTCAACAAGAATCCCTTCGAGGATAATGTCAGCCGTCTTATCGGTTACGTCACCGCCGGCTACGAATTCCTGCCTTCCCTGAAACTGAACTACAAGCTCGGCCTGGATCAGTACACCGATCGCCGCAACTGGGCTTTTGATATCAACAACCAATTGTTCGGTTCCTTCGACGGCGCCGTTAACCAGGGCGTCTATACCAACCGCGACCTGAACTCCGATCTGTTCCTGCAGTTTAACCAGCGACTCAGCGACTTCTTTAGCGTGAGTGCTATTGTCGGACACAATTACTTTGACACCAAGTACGTTTCCCAGCAAACCAATGGTTTTACCCTGGCGGCTTCCGACTTTTACCACATCAGTAACGCTTCGGACATCCAGGGCTTTGAAACCATCAACCGCAAAAAGCTTATGGGGCTTTACGGTACGGTCGACCTGAACTTCGGCGATTACCTCTTCCTCAACCTGACCGGCCGCAATGACTGGTCGTCGGCGCTGCCCGAAGACGATAACAACTTCCAGTCCTACTCCGCCAGCCTCGGATGGGCCTTCACCGAAATGCTCGGACTGCAGAACAACCCGGTCCTGCCCTATGGTAAGCTTCGTCTCTCCTACGGCAAAGTAGGTAACGATGCGCCGATCTACGCCACTACGAACTATTTCAACTCCGCTTTCAACGGCGGCGACGGTTTTATCTCCGGTATCCAGTATCCCTCTTTCGGACTCAACGCTTTCGAACGGTCTACACAGCTCGGGAACAACATGCTGCTCCCCGAATCGACGACCACCTTCGAAGTCGGCGGTGAATTCAAGTTCTTCCGCGGCCGGGTTGGCCTGGATGTGACCTACTACGATTCCGAATCGAGAGACCAGGTTATTCCCGTACAGATCTCTTCCGTTACCGGCTTTACCAGCGTTATCCAGAACGCCGGCCGCGTAACCAACAAAGGCTGGGAACTTGTGCTAGGTATTACGCCGGTTCGCAGCCAGAACTTCACCTGGGATATCGAAGCCAACTGGACCACCTATGAAAATATTGTGGAAGAACTGGCCGAAGGCGTGACCAACATCTTCCTCTCCGGTTTCACCTCTACCCAGTCGACTGCCCAGGTGGGCGAACCTTACGGCGCCATCTGGGGTGACCCCTTCGCCTACAACGATCAGGGACAGCGTCTGATCGACGCCGACGGCTGGCCCATTCTCGGTACCAGCAAGGTGGTGATGGGCGACCCGAACCCCGACTGGTTCGGCGGCCTGCGTAATACCTTCACCTTCTATGGTGTGCGCGTTTCGGCCCTGCTTGACTTCCGCAAAGGTGGCGATATGTGGTGCGGCACCTGCGGCATCCTCGATTACTTCGGCACCTCTCAGCCTTCCGGTGACTTGCGCGACGAATCCGTTGTCTTCGAAGGCGTACTGCCCGACGGCACGCAGAACAACATCTCCGTTCCCTACGCCGATCCGGCAGCCGGCCTCGGCGGCAACTACTGGATACGCTATGGCTTCGGCGGTATCTCTGAGATGAGCATTTACGACACGAGCTGGCTGCGCCTGCGCGAACTGACCGTCTCGTACAATTTCCCGTCCAACCTGTTCAACAACATTGCCGTGGAAGGCGCCTCACTGACCTTTACCGGTCGCAACCTGTGGCTCGATACCGAGTATCCGGGTATCGATCCGGAGACTAACCTGACGGGAGCTTCGAACGGTATTGGCCTGGATTACTTCAACATGCCGAACACCAAGAGTTACAACCTGGGACTGCAGGTCATCTTCTAATGAAATTTGGTTTTTCAAGCGGGCCGGCGCCAACGATCGCCGGCCGATCAAAACCATTTTTTTACTTAAATCTAAGCGAGTTATTATGAAAAAACTCAAATATATTTTTCTCACACTTTCGGTGCTCTTCGCAGCTTCCGCCTGTGAGGATATCACCGATGTCAACGTTGACCCGACGCGACTGACGGACGTCAACCTCAACTTGTTGTTGCCCGATGCGCTTTCGCAAACGGCCTATAACCAATCGGCCAACCCGGCACGGATGCCAGCCATCATCATGCAGCATTTCACCGGCTTTGACGCCCAGCAGGTGCAATACTCGGACTATATAATTGCCGAAGATGCGTTTAATAACTTTTGGAATACCGGTTTGTACTCCGGTGTACTCCGGGCTTGTCAGGTTATCATCGAAAAGGCCCAGGAAGAAGGGAATACCTACTACGAAGGTATTGCCAAAATAATTATGGCTGAAGGCTACGGCATGTCAACCATGATGTTCGGCGATATGCCCTTTTCCGAAGCCCTGCAAGGGCAGGAAAACCTGAAACCGGCCTACGATTCGCAGGAACAAGTGATCAACGGCCTGCTGGCTATGCTGAATGATGCCATCGGACTGCTCAACTCGCCTTCCGGTGTTAACCCGTCTTCCGCCGATCTTTACTACGGCGGTGATCCTGAAGCCTGGCTCAAAGTAGCACACGCGCTCAAGGCGCGTTACCTGGCTCAGACCGCGAAGCGCAATTCCGGCAACTGGAGTGAGGTGCTCAAAGAAGTATCGGAGTCTTTCCAAAGCGTCGATGAGCAGCCCTGGTTCCAGTTCGAAGGCAACCAAATCGCCAACAACCCGTTGGCTAAGTTCGGCATCGAGCGTCCGAATACCCTGATAGTGGATGAAGGCTTTGCCCAGAAGATGACGGATCGGGCTGATCCCCGCCAGGACTATTACATGGAGTTTTCGGGCAGCCAGTGGACCTTTTACAACGGTTCCAACCCGAACCTGGTCTGGACGCAAAGCAGTTCTGCTACGCCCCTGATTTCCTATGTGGAACTGAAGTTTCTCGAAGCTGAGGCCCTCTATCAAACCGGCGCCGGTAATGGAGAAATTCAGGCTGCCTTGTCAGAGGCCATTCAGGCCAGCATGGACCAGGTCGGCATCTCCGATGACGTCTCTGCCTTTGTCGCCGAGCGCAGCGACCTGTCGGGCCTCAGCGGTGAAGAAGTGCTGGAACGCATCATCGAAGAGGCTTACTTTGCCTACTTCGGCTACGCCTGGCAGCAGGTCTGGCACAACTATCGCCGCACCGGCTACCCGGATTTGTCGCCGAATCCGGACGGAACAAACGGTCTGAATCCCAGCGGCGGCATTCCGCAGCGTTTCCTGTACCCTGTGGGCGAGGTGCAGACTAACCTCGAAAACGTACAGGCCGCCAAGGATCGTCAAGGCGGCGCCCTCCTCGATGATCCGGTATGGGCCTTTGAGTAATGCGCCTGTATTATCAAATTTTATTGGATCAGGTAGAGCCTGAAGCGCACCTATTCCAATAAATAATTTTGAAGAAGCCTGAAAACTCTACATGTGTTTCAGGCTTCTTCTTATTATGATCGGCCAAAAAGCCTACCTTTCTATGAATGGTCTATAATTCATTTTCTATGAAAAGCGTTTTCATGTTTCTACTGTCCTTTTTGTTCCTTGCCACGTTAACTTTTCAAGCGTCGGCTCAGCGCAGCACGCCCACCCAAATCCAGATCGAGAACCTCTATTCGGGGGAGGCCATCGATGCCTACGATCTGCGCCCCCGTACGATGGAAGGCAGCCTCTATTTCAGAGAAGAAAGACTGAACACCGCCATTCAGCTGAAAAACGGACGGGTACTCAACGGCGTACCGGCCAAGTACAACCTGGAAAACAACAACCTGGAAGTTTTTACCGATAATGGCGTTTTTGAACTGCCGGGCCCATCCATCCGGGAATTTACCATCGAAGCTGCGCCGGATGTGGAGGAGCTGCAAAGCCGCTACCGTTTTCTTAGTATGGACCAGTTTTCAGGCAAAGAGGAGCTGAGGGATATCGCCTTCGTTTATTTTTTGCTGGAAGCCAATCCTGGCCTGTTGGCCGGTTACGAAGTTGAGATCCTCAAACCCAATTACGTGCCGGCCCTTGATGCCGGAAGCCTCAATGCTAAAGCGGTACAAAAGGAACGCTTTTTCTTGTACGACGGCCGCCAACTTGAGCCCATCCCCACTCGCCGCAAAAAAGCCGCCGACCTCCTCAATCCCTTCCGCACGGATGTAGACGACTACCTGAAAGCGGAGCGTATCGACCTCAAGGATCGCCACGATCTGATCCGCCTTTTTCAATGGCTGAACCGCGAATAGTAGCGGAGGCGTTATTGCCGGGAACCTACGACCTCGTGGGTTCCCTGGAGCCTGTAACTGCTATTTATGCCGGATCGAAACGGATGTATTTCGCGGATTTCTCTGCACAGGACACCCTGGGTTTTAAATATTCCCTCGCCCGGCTTTTTATTGTTTTTTTATTTTTGTAGTGCTTTCACAATTACTAAAGGATTAAGCTTTTTGCTTGATTTCCAGCGTGTTTTCGATAGGGAGGCATTATCGAGGCAAAAAAATAAGCGTATTTATTTTGCTGTGAAGCTTTAATTCTATAGTTTTGATTTACGAAAGGGAGAATTGATAAAATAAATTTTAAAAAACCTTTAAGAATACCATCTTACCTTATTCTCCCGGTTACTCATCCCCAAAGGCTTAATGTAACTTGTGTTACCCACTGTTATTATTGTGCAAAATCATCTGCAGATGTAATTTTGGCAAAAAGCCTTTCATCATTAAACTATTCCGGCTGTCCATTTCCGTTGCCTGCCCGTAGCGGAGGTGTTTTTACGGGTTGTTGAAAGACATCCCCTGCAGAAGTACGCTATGATTGTACCCATAGCGTAATCTGACTGCCTTGCCTATGTCTTTTTCGATCCGAGACGGGCAGCTGCGTTGTCCCATGACAAAGGAAAAATCAATTTTAGGATTAGTACACAATTGTTCATCAATCAAATCGGATTAGTATGAAAAAACTCTCACTGGTTTTAACACTGGTCCTTTTTGTCGTTGGGTTTACCACGGCACAAAGGACCCTCACCGGGAGTGTTGTCGACGAAAATGGCGAGCCGCTGATCGGCGCAACCATTTTGGTGAAAAACACTTCCCGGGGTACAGTAACAGATGTAGATGGCACCTTTAGTATCGATGTGCCCGAGACGGAACAGTCTGTCCTGGTCGTTAGCTATACCGGCTACGAATCTAAAGAAGTAGCGGTAGGCGATGCGGTCGATAATCTCACCGTTGAACTCTCCTCCACCGTAGAGGAACTCACCGAAGTGGTTGTTACCGGACTGGGAATCGAGCGTGAAAAGAAAGCACTCGGTTACGCGGTAACCACCCTTTCTTCGAGGGATATTCAAGCCCGTCCCGAAGGGGATGTGGCCCGCCTGCTTCGCGGTAAAGCGCCCGGCGTGGATATCACTCAGACCTCGGGTATGGCCGGAACGGGTACCAACGTTATCATTCGCGGATACTCTTCTATCACCGGCAGTAACCAGCCGCTTTTCGTTATCGACGGGGTGCCCTTCAACACTTCCACGAACAACGACGAAGGCTTTACCACCGGTGGCGCCACGGCTTCCAGTCGCTTCCTCGATCTCGATCCGAACAACATCGAAGAGGTATCTATTCTGAAAGGCCTGTCCGCAACCGTTCTCTACGGAGAAGCCGGACGGAACGGGGTGATCCTGATCACCACCAAAAACGGTAAAGCCGGCGCCGATCTGGACAAAAAGACGGAAGTCAGAGTCATTCAGTCGGTGACCCGCACCGAAATCGCCAACCTGCCCGAATACCAGAATAGCTTCGGCAATGGCTTCTCGGGTAACTTCGGCTGGTTCTTCTCCAACTGGGGACCGGCATTCGATGTGCGCGGCAGCAACGGTATCGCCGAAGACGGCACCATCGAGCACCCCTACGATCAGGACCGGTACAATTCCGCCTTTCCCGAGTTTGATGGCGCGCGGTATGAGTATCGCCCCTATGAGAGCGTCGAAAACTTCTTCGAAGCGGGCCTGTCGACGAATACCTCCTTGTCTATCGAAAACAGGGTGGGAGAGAATACGACGGTGAGCGCCACGTACAGCTTCCTGAACGACGAGGGCTTCACGCCCAACCTCGATGCAATGCGCGGCGGCGGCCCCTCCAACTTTCTCGAGAAGCACAACTTCGGCCTCGGCGCTCAAACCAAGCTGGATAATGGCCTGCAATTAAGGGGTACCTTCAATTATGTCAACTCACAACGCCGGGTGCCGGTTACCGATGATGCCTTCGGCGGCGCCGGTAGCGGCTTGTTCGCTGCACTGCTCTTCACCCCGCGTTCCGTCGACCTGATGGGGCTGCCCTATCAGAACCCGATTGACGGTTCACAGGTGTACTATCGCCGGGGTTCTACCATCCCGAACCCGCGTTGGGTTTTGAACAATGCCGGAGAGGATGAAACGATCCAGCGTTTCTTCGGAAAACTGGAGGCTTCCTACGAGATTACTCCCTGGTTGAACGCGGTGTACCGCGTGGGTATCGATCAGTACCAACAGCGCAACGATCGCAACTATAACAAGGGCAGTGGAGCAGATTTTGACGATGGAATCATGCAGACTTCCAACCGTCAAAATCGCATCACCGACCAGGTCGCTAACCTGCTGTACGACTTCCGGCTGTCCGATAACTTTACCCTTGACGGAGTGATCGGTGCCAACTTTCGCAAAGAAGTGCTGAACCTGCAGCGTACGGAAAGCACCCAGCAGCTGGTATACGGGTTATTCACACATGATAACTTCATCAACAATACCTCTTTAACCCGGAAGTTTGAAGAAAATAACATCGGGGTGTACGGTACCGCCAGCCTCGGATTCCGCAACTTCCTGTACCTGAACCTGCAGGCTCGAAATGACTGGACCTCCACGCTGGAGAAAGACAACCGTTCGATCCTGTATCCATCGGCGAGCTTGTCTTTCATCCCCACGGACGCCTTCCCGAATCTGACCAACAGCCAACTGTTGAATTACTTTAAGGTACGCGTCGGTTACGGAACTTCCGCCGGCTATCCGAATCCCTACCAGACCCGGAATACGCTGGCTACCATTGTCCGGGCTTACCAGACACAGGGTGGCGCCATCCTGAACCGAAACTCCGTAAGCAATCGACTGGGTAACCGGGATCTGACACCGGAATTGCATTCGGAAATTGAACTGGGTATCGAAGCTCGCTTTCTCTACAACCGCATCGGGGTGGATCTGTCGCTATACGACAAAAACTCTGACGATCTGATCATTGACCTCGACCTCGATCCGGCTACCGGCTTTACCAATACGACGGTCAACGCCGCCGAAATTGTGAACCGGGGGATCGAACTGGGCCTGAACTTTGTTCCCGTGCGCGGCCCCTTCACCTGGGAATTCACGCTGAACTACACCAGAAACCGCAGTGAGGTACTGAGAATCGCCGAAGGCGTGGATCAGATCCCCATCGCCGGGTTCACCAACCTGGGTAACTTCGCCGTCGTCGGAGAACAATACGGCATCATGCAGGGAACCGGCTTTAACAGAGCACCTAGCGGAGAACTACTGGTGAATAGCGTTGGCTCCTATACTGCAGCCGCCGGCCTTCAGATTATCGGCGATCCCAACCCGAACTATACGGCTAACTGGATCAACAATTTCTCCTGGAAAGGCCTGAGCTTCAATTTCCACTGGCAGTACACCGATGGTGGAGACCTTTACTCCTCTACGGTACAGGCGCTTTTGGCTCGCGGCAACACCACGGACACCGATGTGGACCGCTTCCTGCCCATCATCCTGCCGGGCGAAAAGGCTGACGGCGAACCCAACGATATTCAAACCTATATCGGAGACGTTTTCTTCGACGCTTACTTTGGAGCCGACGAAGGCGGTGTATTCGATGCTACGGTTATTCGTTTGCGCGAGGTTTCGCTCAGCTATGAACTTCCGCAAAGCCTGCTGACCAATACGCCCTTCGGAAATGTCAGCCTTCAGCTGATCGGCCGCAACCTGTTCTACAACGCACCCAACTTCCCCGAAGGAATGAACTTCGATCCGGAGGTACTGTCGCTTGGGGTAGGAAACGGCCGCGGTTTTGACTTCCGTACGGCGCCGACGTCCAAGCACTACGGTGTCACTTTGAGTGCAACCTTTTAAATCTCATTTTACATAAAAGGTGTGTTCTCAATTGGGAAACACACCAACTATGAAAAAATATAAATATGAAGTTTTTAAATAAATTATTGATCGTTGCCCTACTTTGGGTCGGCGTTTCCTGCGACCTGACGGAGCTGGATCTGATCACGGATCCCAATAACCCGTCTCCGGAGGCTGCCAACATCAATGACCTGTACAATTCCGTACAGTTGGGCTTTGAGGAGTTCGTAGCGGATTCCTGGTATCAGACGGCCAGCACGGCGCGGATGGTTTCAAATATTAACTCGTATAGTTACGTAGATGCGTTCCAGCCGCAGGGTTTTAACGACATCTGGAACGACGCCTATTCCTGGATGTTCCCCGATGTTGATGCGTTACTGACTTTGGCTGAAGATACCGGACAGGATATTCACGCCGGAAGTGCTAAGATCATGAAAGCCTACACACTGATGGCTTTGGTGGATATGTTTGGAAACGTTCCGAACACCGATGCATTGAAGGGAACCGAGTCTATCAGTCCGGTGCCCGATCCCGGTGACGTCGTGTATACTGATGCTGTTGCTCTGTTGGACGAGGCCATCGCCCAACTGGAGGGTACGAATGCGCCCGCGCCTACCTCAGATATCTTCTACGACGGAGACGCGGAAAAATGGGTTACGCTGGCCAAAACACTTAAGCTGCGGGCAGCCATCACTACCCGCCTGGTCGGAGGATTCGGAAGCGTGGACTCTGAAACGCTGCTCAACCAGCTGTTGAGTGACGGTGACCTGATCGATGAAGCAGGGGAGGATTTTCAGTTCAACTACGGTAGTAACCGGAACAACCCGAACTCCCGCCACCCGCTGTACAACAACATGTACGAGGTGATTGACGGCGACTACATGTCCAACTACTACATGTGGCTGCTGAGAGCGGACAAGGTGGACGAGAACGGCATTGTCCTTATCGATCCCCGGATCCGCTATTACTTCTACCGGAAAGTAGAGGATGCCGCCAACAGCAATGAGAACGACTATTCCTGCCACTTTTCCATCTTTCCGGAGCAAAGCGCTCAACCGGAACACTACGCCGATATCGATCCCAGGCTGCCTTACTGCATCGCCGCTTCGGACGGCTACTGGGGGCGGGATCACCTGAATAACGAAGGTATTCCGCCGGACGGGCCGCTGCGTACAGCCTACGGCCTCTACCCCATGGGTGGCCAGTTTGATGACAACAGCTTCCAGAACACCCAGCGCTCGGGTACTACCGGCGGTCTGGGACAGGGGATTCAACCGCTGATGCTGGCCTCCTTCGTGGACTTCCTGCGCGCTGAAGCAGCATTGACGCTGGGCACCGGCGAAGACGCCAAAGCCCTGCTGGAGAGCGGCATCCGCAAATCGATGGCCAAAGTCATCAGCTTCTCTGATCTGGTACCCTCCACTTTCGCTCGTGAGATCGATAACCGCGGAGACATCGCTACCGTCGAAGAGCTGTACAAGCCCACCGAAAAGGATGTCGATGATTATGTACAATTCGTACTCGATGCCTACGATGCGGCGGACGATAAGCTGGACATCGTCATGAAGGAGTACTTCATCGCCCTGTGGGGCAACGGCCTCGAAGCGTACAACATGTACAGAAGAACGGGTAAGCCGAACAACATGGCGCCGGCGTTGGAACCGGGTAATACCGATTTCATTACCCTTTTCTTCCTGCCCGCCGAGCACGTGAACCTCAACCAGAATGCAACGCAGCAGGCGCATACGGATGTGCCCTTCTGGTACGATGGATCGGTCGACTTGTACTAAATTCCTGAAGAAGTACGAAAGGGAATCCTCGCTTTCTTTGGGCGAGGATCCCTTTCGGAAATCAAACTATAAAAATTCATTGGATTATGAATAAATTCAAATTATCCATATTATTTGGGGCGCTCCTCCTCATGGTGACCAACTGTGCGGATGAGGACCTCGGTCCGATCCTAACCTTTGATATTGCCGGTAAGGGGGCTTACGTACGCCTCATTAGCGAGACTGATAAATTGATTAATTTATTTGATATCGAAGGTTCGGAATACGTCTATTCCGTGGAGTTCGTGGATCTCCAGCAGGGTGACCTGGTTTCGGAGTACGTCCTTGAACTGACTTACAATGACGCTGATCTTTCCGACGGCGATCAGTCTACCGGTCCGATCGAACTTCGGTCCTTCTCCGCCTCCGAGTTTGAAGAACTCGCTTCCGGGTTTAAAGGCCTGACGGACATCTCGGTTCCCGCTACCGAAGTGATCAGCGCAGCGGGTTTGACCAATGACGACGTCAACCCTGGCGACCAGTTTCAGGTGGATGGAAAGGTGATCCTGGAAGACGGCTCCGTTTTCACTGCCGAAAATTCCAGCGCGGCGGTGAGAGGCTCTGCTTTCCAAGGGCACTTTCGCTTCACGCTGCCGGCTGCCTGTCCCTCCAGCTTAGAAGGAATCTATTCTTACGTGGGTTCCAATTACTGGTGTGGTGCTGACGGCATTTCGGGTGAGGTGGAAATCATCGCTCAGGGCGGTGGCGTCTACACGTTCAGCGACTGGGCCTTCGGGGGTTATGTTGCCTGCTACGGCGGCGGTACCGCCGGCGGAGGTAACCTCGCTTTTGCCGATGTGTGTAATGAAGTGTCCTTTGTCGGATTTACCGATAGCTTCGGCGATGCCTGGGAATTCACTTCTTCCGTCGACGGCGAAGAATGGACCATCAACTGGACGAATACTTACGGGGAATCCGGAAGCGCCGTGATCATCAAACCGGGCGGATGGGGATTCACCATCGAATAAGTTTTGACAACTGTGGAAAATAAGAAGTGCGCTTGATCACTTCTGTTTTTCGTACCGACATATATTGAAAGCCATATCTGACACTTTGGGCAGATATGGCTTTTTTAATCTAAAAAAAGAAACCGATTATTTATGACCGGCATTTTTTACAAACATTGCGCGCTCCCATTTTTTCTCTGGATACTTTTTTTCCCGCTTTTGGGGCAAAATACCGTAGGATTAATTTCTGCGGAGCAGGATAAAGTCGCCCCGGGCTACAATCTGTTTTTCCCCCACAATCAATCTACCGTTTTTCTGGTCGATAACTGCGGCCGGCTGGTGCATCAGTGGCCTGACGAGGAGCAGTATCGTCCTGGAAATATGGTGTACCTGCAGGAAAACGGCAACCTGGTAAAGTGCAAACGTCACAATTCTTCGCCGATTAATGACCCGATCTGGGCCGGCGGGGGAGGAGCAACCGTTGAAATTCTGAGTTGGGATAACCAGCTTCTCCATTCCTACACCCTCAACGATTCTCTCTTTCGCCTGCACCACGATGTGGCGCCAATGCACAACGGGAATATCCTGATGATCACCTGGGCTAAGAAAACCTATGAAGAGGCCATTCAGGCGGGGCGCAATCCGGAGTTGCTCGCCCAGGACGAACTGTGGTCGGAAGCCGTGCTGGAGTGGGACCCTGTGGCCGACAGCATCGTGTGGGAGTGGCATTTGTGGGATCACCTCGTCCAGGACTACGACCCCGTCCGGGACAATTATGGCGTAGTCGGCGACCATCCCGAACTGGTCGACATCAATTACGACGAGCACGACGGTCACCCCGACTGGCTGCATATCAATGCCGTCGATTATAATCCGGTGCTCGACCAGCTGGTGCTCAGCGTGCCTTACTTCAATGAGATTTGGGTCATCGATCACAGTACAAGTACGGAGGAGGCGGCGGGCCACGATGGCGGCCGGGCCGGTAAAGGCGGCGACCTGCTCTACCGCTGGGGCAACCCGGCGGCTTATCAGCGGGGAACAGCCGCGGATAAAATGTTCTTCTTTCAGCACGACATTCACTGGACTAACCCGGACGCGCTTCCTGGTGAGACGGGCTTCGGCCGTTTTGGGGTATACAATAACCGCTACCGTCCCGACAGCTCCACCGCCCACCTTTTCCTGCCGGCTTTCGATACGCTCAGCTGGACTTACCCGCTTCCGGACTTTGCCTACGGGCCTGAATCCTTCGCGGAGACCAAGTTTCATCCCGAAGGGGGCGAGCGGACTTTTTCCTCCGGCCTTTCCAGTATGCAGGTGCTGCCCAACGGCAACTGGCTGATCTGCTCCGGCCGCTGGGGTTACTCCTATGAGCTGACCCCCGATGACGAACTGGTATGGGAGTATATTACGCCTCTGAAAGGCGGAGCGCCGGTCGAACAGGGCGATACGCTTTCCCTCAATAACAATCTGACGTTCCGGATGAATCGGTACGCCCCCGATTTTCCCGGCTTTGCCGGCAAGGACCTTAGTCCTAAAGGATATATCGAAGAAAATCCCAACACGGGCTTCTGTGGCCTGCTGGTTTCCTCCGATAAGGTGACTCCGGAGGAATCGGGTATAAATATCTATCCCAACCCCTTCGCGGAGCAGCTGATCATCGAAAAAGAAGAGGAGTCGGCTGTCGATGTGCGACTTTTTAATCTGAGTGGAAAGCAGCTGAAATTTTTCCTGCTAAGAGGTGGGCGCGAGGTACTTGACCTGTCGGATTTGCCGGAAGGCATATACTTTTTAAGGCTTCCGGCTGAAACCGTTAAAATCGTAAAGGTCAGGTAACCGTTTTTCTTGTTTTGCAAATTTGCTCACTTTTTGGTAAATTGATTTGTTGAACATTTCTACTAAATCAGAAGTGGGTGGCCGGTAATTTGAACTCTGGTTTAAAGTTGGCCTACGCTCCCGGAGAAGATGACCAAGCGCAGCTTATGCAAACAGACACCTTTGTCAATTATCTACAGTACGAAAAGCGATTCTCGCCACATACCGTCACCGCCTATGGCAAGGACCTGGAGCAATTTCTCTCTTTTCTGGATCAGGTATTGGAACTGAAAAGCATCGCCGAAGTGCAGCACACTCACGTCCGCGCCTGGGTGGTAGAGCTGCTCTCCTCCGATATAGCCGCCAGCACCATCAACCGCAAATTGTCGACACTGAAGACCTTTTTCAGGTTTCTGCTTCAGCGCGGACGCATCGAGCACAACCCCATGCGCAAGGTGACGACGCCCAAAACCGGGAAGCGCTTACCGGTATACGTACAGGCAGCCGATCTGGAGCTACTGTTCGAACGGGTGGAATTCGGCGAGGAATACCCTGGTCGCCGCGATCGCATGCTGCTCGAACTACTTTACGCTACCGGCATGCGCCGTTCGGAGTTGATCGAGCTGCGGCTGGAGCATATCGACTGGTCGGCGGGGTTGCTGCGCGTTATGGGAAAGCGGCAAAAAGAACGTCTGATACCTATATCTGCCGGCTTAAGGCGGAAGCTGGAAGCTTACGTTGAGCTGCGTTCCCGCACTTTTCCCGATACCCCTCACCGGGAATTGCTGCTCACCGAACGGGGGAAGCCCCTGTACCCCAAATTCGTCTACAACACCGTTCACCGTTATCTCAGCGGCGTCACTACGGTGGAACAACGCAGCCCGCACGTATTGCGGCACTCCTTTGCCACTCACCTGTCGGACAACGGTGCCGACCTGAACGCCATCAAGGCGCTGCTCGGCCACAGCAATCTGGCCGCCACCCAGATTTATACCCACAATTCCATTGAAAAACTCAAGAAAGTATATCAACAGGCACATCCCAAAGCCAAAAAGAAGGATTGATTTTTTTAACCTTAAATACCTAGGCTTATGAAAGTACACACCGAATCCGTACAGTTTAAGGCAGATGCAAAACTCATCCGTTTCATCGAGGAAAAACTGGGCAAAGTCAGTCAGCTCTTCGACCGGATTATCGAGGCCAACGTGGTGCTTAAACTCGAAAATGCCGGTCAGGTTAAAGACAAGATCGCGGAAATGCGGCTTAACGTCCCAGGTGATGTACTCATAGCCAAAGCGACCGACAAATCCTTCGAAGCTTCCGTCGACCAGGCGGTCGCCGCTTTAAGACGACAACTCATCCGATATAAAGACCGGATGCACGGTAACTGATTTGTCTCTCCCTCGCTCCTGCGGGCAGCAGCTCCCCCGATGCCCTGCTGCCCGATTTCTTTTTTTAGATTACTATTCCCCATCCTGGCTTCGCCAGGAAAGTTTTTCAAAAAAAGCCACAGATTACGCGGATTTCCACGGATTTCCCAAAATGATAATCTGTGAAAATCCGCGTGGTTCGTGGTAAAAACAAAAAATATCGCTGCGCAGCGGCGATGAATAGTTACTTCTTTAGAATAAAATTAAAAAAAAGGAAGAGGGCTTTTTCTTTTTTACAAAAAGTTATATCTTTGCAATCGCTTTGAGAAAATGATCTCAATGAAACTTGACAAAGCAAAGAACAGGCCACTTTTTTGGGTTCTCAGGCCAGTATGGCTTCCACTATAAGCATAGAACCGGAATAGTCTCGCTTTTTTAAAGCTGGATGGTCGACAGGCCGGGGCTTCAAAGCTGGTAGAATGCCGGTTTGAATCAACATTTTGAGCCTATATGCCAGCATAGCTCAGTTGGCCAGAGCAGTCCCGCTTTTTGAGCAAGGGATCTGACCACGAGCATGGAAGTCCAGTTGAATTACCGCACGGTTTGATCTATATGCCAGCATAGCTCAGTTGGCCAGAGCAGCTGATTTGTAATCAGCGGGTCGGGGGTTCGAATCCCTCTGCTGGCTCAAAAAGCGGGATAATCAGCGGGTCGGGAGTTCGAACTAAGCGAAGCGGTCTCACGACCGAAGGGAGTAGTTTAGCCAAGCGAGTAAGCTCTCTGCCGGCTTGAAACCTGGCAGATACTTCGGTCCGGAACTTTTTCAAGCCGGATAAAGTTGTTACCTTCGCTTCGCTTGTGAACAGATTGCTGAAATCATTTGACATATGTGCGGGGGTGCGCCGGAGTTGGAGAGCCGGGGCAGACTGTAAATCTGTTGTCTCAGACTGAGTAGGTTCGAATCCTACCACCCCCACTTAGCCTCGCCGCAGCACCGCTTTATCAAAAGCGGGAAGAAGGCGGGCAGTGCCCACCAAATTCTGATAGTTATCAGATTGGATTATTGGGCTTTTGACATTACAGCCCGCCTTTGCTAATGCTACGGCGGGTAAAACTTGCCTTCGCCAGAGGCTACGGCAAGTAAAAGCGGGCGTAGCTCAGTTGGTAGAGCATCAGCCTTCCAAGCTGAGGGTCGCGGGTTCGAGTCTCGTCGCCCGCTCTTCTTTGAAAAGCCGGATTTACCGGGGAATTTAAGTGCGGAAATCATCATTTAGAATACTAAGGCAGATATCTGCAGATTTTCCTGAGCAGTTCCATTCATTTGAACGGTAAGCGTGCACAGCTGAAGTCAAAACAAACGGACAAGCCAATGTAGCTCAGGGGTAGAGCACTTCCATGGTAAGGAAGGGGTCCGGGGTTCAATTCCCCGCATTGGCTCTGAGAATAAAACTAAAATTGTAAACTACTTTAACTTCGTATCCAAAATTCATTACCGATGGCTAAGGAAACATTTGAAAGGACGAAACCGCACCTCAACGTCGGGACGATCGGACACGTAGACCACGGTAAGACTACGCTTACTGCGGCCATTACTTATGTTCTATCCGCAGACGGACTGGCAGAGAGAAAAGATTACGACACTATCGATGCCGCTCCGGAAGAAAAGGAGCGTGGTATTACGATCAATACAGCTCACGTAGAGTATCAGACGGCTAATCGTCATTACGCACACGTGGACTGCCCAGGTCACGCTGACTATGTAAAGAACATGGTTACGGGTGCTGCTCAAATGGACGGCGCCATCCTGGTAGTGGCAGCTACAGACGGTCCGATGCCCCAGACGCGCGAGCATATCCTGCTGGCTCGTCAGGTTGGTGTACCGCAAATCGTTGTCTTCATGAACAAAGTCGACCTCGTGGACGATCCCGAGATGCTCGAGCTGGTTGAAATGGAGGTCCGCGAATTGCTCGATCAGTACGAATTCGACGGCGACAACGCCTCGATTATTGCCGGTTCTGCACTGAAAGCACTGGAAGGTGATGCTGAGAATGTTCAGAAGATCAAAGATCTGATGGCAGCTGTTGACAGCGACATTCCGGAGCCCGAGCGTGCCATTGACAAGCCTTTCCTGATGCCGGTTGAGGACGTTTTCTCAATCACGGGTCGTGGTACGGTTGCTACCGGACGTATCGAACGCGGGGTCATCAAAGTGGGGGACTCTGTAGAAATCATCGGTATGATGAGTGAAGGCGAAAAGCCCATCACTTCCACCGTTACCGGTGTAGAGATGTTCCGCAAGATCCTGGATCGCGGTGAAGCAGGCGATAACGCAGGTTTGCTTCTTCGCGGTGTCAATAAGGAAGATATCAAGCGCGGTATGGTTATCTGTGAGCCCGGCTCGGTAAATCCTCACAAGGAATTCAAGTGTGAGGTTTACGTGCTGAGCAAAGAGGAAGGTGGCCGTCATACACCCTTCTTCAATGGATACCGCCCGCAGTTTTATTTCCGCACCACCGATGTTACCGGTGACGTGACCCTGCCCGACGGCGTTGAAATGGTCATGCCTGGTGATAACGTTTCGCTGGAAGTTAAGCTGCTCAACACCATCGCCATGGAAAAAGGCCTTCGCTTCGCTATCCGCGAAGGTGGCCGCACTGTAGGCGCTGGTCAGGTAACGGAGATCATCGACTAACTTTGAAGTCGGAACTGGGAAGTCGGAAATCGGAATTATTATTCCGACTTCCGATTTCCGCATTCCGACTTTGATGAACGGGCATAGCTCAACTGGTAGAGCGACGGTCTCCAAAACCGTAGGCTGGGGGTTCGAGTCCTCCTGCCCGTGCTAAGAAGATCTATCGATTTCATGTTTGTTGGCCGTTGTGGGTTGAAAAAATCCTTTGCTGTAGTAACATACGCTTGTTTTCGCAGCAGGGAGCTCAACTTACAACGGCCAACTAACAATTTTAAGCGACAGCAATGGACAGAATTACGCTTTATATTAAAGAGAGTTATAACGAGCTCGTCAATAAGGTGACCTGGCCTAGTTGGTCCAACCTTTACAGTAGCACCATCCTCGTGTTGGTAGCTTCCCTGATCCTGGCATTGATCATTTTTGTGATGGATGCCATTTCTAAAGGAGTACTGGACCAGATCTACGGCTTGTAATTTGAATTAAGATCTGATGTCGGAAGATAAAAAGTGGTACTCTCTGCGGGTGATCAGCGGAAAAGAACGCAAGATCAAAGAACGCATCGAATTGGAAATCCAGCGTAACAACTGGAAAGATTTCCTAACACAGGTGCTCGTTCCAACGGAGAAGGTATACAAGATTAGAAATGGTAAAAAAGTGATTTCTGAGCGAAATATCCTTCCCGGATATATTTTGCTGGAAGCAATTCCCGCACGCCTGACAGGCGAGGTGATTACCACTATTGCCAATATTCCGAACGTCATCCATTTTCTGGGGCGGAACAACCCGATCCCCATGCGGCCGGCTGAAGCCAATCGCATGCTGGGCAAGGTTGATGAGTCACAGGATGCCGGCGAAGCGCTCATTGAGCCTTTCATCGTCGGTGAAACAGTTAAGATTATCGACGGGCCCTTCAGTGAATTTGTTGGGGACATCCAGGAGGTCAACGAGGAAAAGAAAAAACTCAAAGTAATCGTCAAAATCTTCGGCCGGGGAACCGAAGTGGAATTGAATTTCATGCAGGTCGAAAAGCAGTCCTAGCATTGCTGGCCGACCCTGATTGCGCATCTATAAAAGTCATCCGGCTTTAGTTTCCGGCCTCTTCGAAGCCGGGAATGCTTCCCTCAGGCCGGGGCTGTCCATCGCGCCTTCCCCAGCGGATGCAGGTTGACGAAAGAGTGAATAAGGTTTAGTTAAAACGACAAAAAATGGCTAAAGAAGTAGAAGGTTTTATAAAACTTCAAGTTAAGGGTGGACAAGCCAACCCTGCCCCTCCGGTGGGTCCTGCCCTCGGTGCAAAAGGGGTGAATATCATGGAGTTTTGCAAGCGGTTTAACGCCAAAACTCAGGATCAGCCCGGGAAGCTGTTGCCGGTAGTGATTACCGTATTTAAAGATAAGTCCTTTGAGTTTATTATCAAAACGCCGCCGGCTGCCATTCAGCTCATGGAAGCGGCTAAGCTCAAAGGAGGTTCCGGTGAACCCAACCGCATCAAAGCCGGTTCGGTAACCTGGGATCAGGTTAAGGCCATCGCCGAAGATAAGATGCCCGACCTCAACGCGTTCACTATCGAGTCAGCCATGAAAATGGTCGCCGGTACCGCCCGCAGCATGGGTATTACCGTAAAAGGAACGCCTCCCTGGGCGAAAGTGGAAGGATGAAAAGACTTGAGGGCCTTAAATCCTTCAGTCATCCAACATTATTAGAAAGAGGGAGTTCCGCCCCCGAGGCGGGACGTCAACACCTCAAAACGATTCATTATGAAAAAAAACAGTAAAAAGAGAAAAGCCGCAGAAGCTAAGGTGGATCGGGAGCACTACTACTCGCTGCCCGAAGCGACCCAACTCGTCAAAGAGGCCAATATTGCCAGCTTTGATGCATCGGTCGACCTGCACATACGGCTCGGGATCGACCCCCGTAAAGCCGATCAGGCGCTGAGGGGCACGGTCAACCTGCCACACGGCACAGGCAAAACCAAGCGGGTAGCAGTATTCTGTACGCCTGATAAAGAAGAAGAGGCTAAAGCAGCCGGAGCCGATTACGTCGGCCTGGATGAACTCGTTAAAAAAGTACAGGACGGATGGACGGACTTTGACGTCGCCATCGCACAGCCTCAAGTTATGGCGCAAGTCGGTAGAGTAGGCCGGATCCTCGGCCCGCGCGGCCTGATGCCGAACCCGAAAACGGGAACGGTTACCCAGGATATCGCCGCCGCTGTAGAAGATGTTAAAAGCGGTAAGATTTCTTTCCGCGTCGATAAATACGGAATTATCCATGCTTCAATTGGTAGAGTGTCTTTCTCTGCGGAACAATTGCGCGACAATGCTGATGAACTGCTTTCCGCACTTCAGCGCATGAAGCCTGCTTCCGCAAAAGGTACTTATATGAAGACCATTACCGTGGCCAGTACGATGAGCCCCGGTATCAAGGTGGATCCAAAGAATTTCCGTCTAGTCTAATTTAAAAATCGGTTGAATTATGACCAGAGCAGAAAAAACAGCTACCATTGAAGCCTTGAAGGATAAACTGGAAAATATAGAGTATTTCTATGTTACCGACTCCTCGACGCTTTCGGTAGACGAAGTAAACAAGTTCCGGGGAATGTGCTTTGAAAAAGGGATCGAGATGCGCGTCGTCAAGAATACCCTGCTGAAAAAAGCAATCGAAGCTATCTCCGAAGAAAAAAATTACGACGAATTACTTGAGGCGCTCAAAGGACCTACGGCCCTCCTGTTCACGGATACGGCTAACGCGCCGGCCCGCGTACTCAAGGAATTCCGCAAAGATCACGAAAAGCCCACGCTCAAGGCGGCTTACATCGATACCGATGTATTCTTCGGGGATGATCAGATCGATAGGCTCTCCCAGCTCAAGTCAAAGGAAGAACTCGTCGGCGAAATCATTTCCCTGTTGCAATCGCCCGCCAAAAACGTTATCAGCGCCCTGCAGTCGGGAGGCAACACCCTCTCCGGCTTGCTCAAAGCACTGGAAGAGCGTGGCAGTGAATAAGGCTTCCAAGCTTCAATATAGCGCACGATATTTTTATTATCGTCAAAAATTAAAAAACCATTTACAATGGCTGATTTAAAAGAATTTGCAGAACAGTTGGTTAACCTTACCGTTAAAGAGGTTAGTGACCTGGCCGACATTCTGAAAGAAGAATACGGCATAGAGCCGGCTGCCGCAGCTGTAGCAGTTGCTGCTCCCGGCGCCGGAGGCGGTGGTGGCGAAGCTGCCGCCGAAGAGAAGACTGAGTTTGACGTCGTGCTGAATTCGGCAGGTTCTGCAAAACTCAAAGTAGTAAAAGAGGTCAAAAACCTGCTTGGTATCGGACTGAAAGATGCTAAAGAATTGGTGGACGGTGCTCCCAACACGATTAAGGAGGCTGTTCCCAAGGAAGAAGCTGAAAATATTAAGCAAACTCTCGAAGGCGTAGGTGCGGAAGTTGAACTGAAATAATCGATTTCCTCACTAAAGGCCGGAAGGTTACGCTTAATGGTCCATATTAAGTCAGCTTTTGGCAAGACAGAAGGCTTAGCGAGTTGGTGACAACTGGCTAAGCCTATCGTCGTATAAATAAGTTCATACTTTTTTGAACTTTTTGATGTCTAATTGGGTATTATAATGTTGGTGGCCTTTAGAATGCTACAGGTATACCACTAAATAAATTCGGATCGCACATGACAGTAAACGGCAAGGTACAAAACGCTGAAGCAAAGCGGATCAACTTCGGCAAAATTAAACTCTCCTCTCAATACCCTGATTTATTAGAAATACAATTGAAATCCTTTCAGGAGTTCTTCCAGTTGGAAACGACGCCTGAAAATCGCATTAACGAGGGACTTTACAAAGTTTTTCAGGAAAACTTTCCCATCACAGATGCGAGAAACATCTTTGTATTAGAATTTCTCGACTACTTCGTCGACCCGCCCCGCTACACCATCGATGAGTGTATGCAGCGTGGGTTGACCTACAGCGTGCCGCTCAAGGCAAAACTCCGCCTGTCTTGTAATGACGAAGAGCACGTCGACTTCCAGACGATCGTCCAGGACGTCTTCCTGGGGAATATCCCCTATATGACGCCCAAAGGTACTTTCGTCATCAATGGAGCCGAACGCGTCATCGTCTCACAGCTGCATCGCTCACCTGGGGTATTCTTCGGTCAGAGCTTCCACCCGAACGGGACGAAAATCTATTCGGCCCGAGTTATTCCCTTTAAAGGGGCCTGGATGGAGTTCGCTACCGATATTAATACGGTGATGTACGCGTACATCGACCGTAAGAAAAAATTCCCGGTGACCACGCTGCTGCGTGCTATCGGCTTCGATACCGATAAAGCCATCCTCGATATCTTCGACCTGGCTGATGAGGTGAAAGCCACCCGCGACGACCTGGAAAACGCCGTGGGCCGCAAACTCGCCGCCCGCGTGCTGCGCTCCTGGACGGAAGACTTCGTAGACGAGGATACCGGGGAGGTCGTCACCATCGAACGGAATGAAATTATTCTGGAACGCGATGTGGTCCTCGATGAAGACAACATCGAGCTTATCCTCGAAGCGGAAACCGAGAACGTTATCCTTCAGAAAGAGGATATCGATCAGGATTACTCCATTATATATAATACGCTGCAGAAAGACCCCTCCAGCTCGGAAATGGAAGCAGTGCAGTATATCTATCGCCAACTGCGCGGCACTGATCCTCCGGATGAAGAAACCGCCCGCGGCATTATCGATAAGTTGTTCTTCTCCGACAAGCGCTACAACCTCGGTGAGGTAGGACGCTATAAAATCAACCGGAAGCTCAACCTCGAAATCGATAACGAAACACTGGTATTGACCAAAGAGGATATCATCGCCATCGTCAAATATCTCGTCAGCCTGATGAACCAGAAGGCCGAGATCGACGATATCGACCACCTCTCAAACCGCCGCGTGCGGACCGTCGGCGAACAGCTCTACGCCCAGTTTGGCGTAGGCCTCGCCCGTATGGCCCGCACTATCCGCGAGCGGATGAATGTGCGGGACAACGAGGTGTTTACCCCGATCGATTTGATCAATGCCCGTACCCTGTCTTCGGTGATCAACTCTTTCTTCGGAACCAGCCAGCTGTCCCAGTTTCTCGACCAAACCAACCCGCTGTCGGAAATTACCCACAAGCGCCGCATTTCGGCACTCGGCCCCGGCGGCTTATCCCGGGAACGCGCAGGCTTCGAAGTGCGTGACGTGCACTATTCACACTACGGACGCCTCTGTACCATCGAGACGCCGGAAGGACCAAATATCGGTCTCATCTCCACGCTCTGCGTACATGCCAAGGTCAATAAAATGGGTTTCCTCGAAACACCCTATCGCCGGGTAGAAGAGGGTGTCGTCGATATGGTCAGTGACGTGCAATATCTGTCGGCTGAAGGGGAAGACTTTAAAAGGATCGCCCAGGCCAATGCCCCGCTCGATGAGAAAGGCGCCTTCGAATCTGAACGGATTAAGTGCCGCGAACACGGCGACTTCCCCGTTCTGACACCTGAAGAAATTGAATTCATGGATGTCGCCCCCAACCAGATTGTGGGGGTATCGGCCTCGATGATTCCCTTCCTGGAAAATGATGACGCCAACCGCGCCCTGATGGGCTCCAACATGCAGCGTCAGGCTGTACCGCTGATCCGTCCGAGCTCGCCCGTGGTAGGCACCGGACTGGAAGGCAAGGTGGCTCGCGATTCGCGCATGCTGATCAATGCCGAGGCTGACGGCGTCGTGGAATACGTGGATGCCAACGAAATCGTCATTCGCTACGATCGCACCGAGGAACAGCAACTCGTCTCCTTTGAAGATGCGCGGAAAACCTATAAACTGACCAAGTTCCGCCGGACCAACCAGGGAACCTGTATCAACCTCAAGCCCATCGTCCGCCGCGGCGATCGCGTTGAAAGAGGAGATATTCTCTGCGACGGCTACGCAACGGAAAAAGGCGAACTGGCCCTGGGCCAGAACCTGAAAGTAGCTTTCATGCCCTGGAAAGGATACAACTTCGAGGACGCCATCGTGCTCTCCGAGCGCGTGGTTCGCGAAGATATCTTCACCTCTCTGCATATCGAACACTTTGAACTCGACGTGCGCGACACCAAACTCGGAGAGGAGGAACTGACCAACGATATCCCGAACGTCAGCGAAGAAGCTACCAAGGACCTCGATGAAAATGGAATCATTCGCGTCGGCGCCTGGATCAAGGAAGGCGATATCCTTATTGGGAAAATCACCCCGAAAGGGGAGTCAGACCCGACACCGGAGGAAAAACTGCTGCGCGCCATCTTTGGTGACAAAGCCGGCGACGTGAAGGATGCTTCGCTGAAAGCGCCCCCGTCTACTAATGGTATCGTCATCGACAAGCAGCTCTTCGCCCGCGCCAAGAAAGACAAAGTTCAGAAGGCACAGGAAAAAGATCTGCTGACCAAACTGGAGGACCAGCACAAAATCGCTATCAACGAACTGAAGACCATACTGATCGATAAACTGCTGTCTCTTGTCAAGGATAAAACCTCGCAAGGAGTCCGCAGCATTTACAACGAGCAGCTCATTCCCAAAGGGACCAAGTTCACTCAGGAACTGCTGCGCGATATTGAATATCAGACTGTCGACTACAGCAACTGGACGGATGACGCCAATACCAACGGGCTCATCGCCAGCCTGCTGCACAACTACAACATCAAGGTAAACGAAGAGGTGGGGCGTTATAAGCGCGAGAAGTTCAACATCTCCATCGGTGACGAACTGCCCGCCGGCGTGCTCAAACTGGCTAAGGTGTACATGGCCAAAAAGCGCAAGCTCAAGGTCGGCGATAAACTCGCCGGACGCCACGGCAACAAGGGTATTGTTTCCCGCATTGTTCGCTCCGAAGACATGCCCTTCCTCAAAGACGGCACCCCGGTCGATATCGTACTCAACCCGCTGGGCGTACCTTCGCGGATGAACCTCGGTCAGATTTTCGAAACAGTGCTGGGATGGGCCGGTGAGAAAATGGACATGAAGTTTTCTACGCCCATTTTCGACGGCGCCAGCCAGGACGAAATCGAGGAATATATCCAGAAAGCCAGCCTGCCGAGCCTCGGACAAACCTACCTGTACGATGGGGAAACGGGGGACCGCTTCCACCAGCAGGCCACGGTAGGGGTTATCTACATGCTCAAGTTGTCGCACATGGTCGACGATAAGATGCACGCCCGCTCTATCGGGCCGTACTCGCTCATCACCCAGCAACCACTGGGGGGTAAGGCGCAGTTTGGCGGCCAGCGCTTCGGTGAGATGGAAGTATGGGCGCTGGAAGCTTTCGGCGCTTCAAACATCCTGCAGGAACTGCTGACCATTAAGTCGGACGATATCAACGGTCGGGCCAAGGCCTACGAGTCTATTGTCAAAGGAGACAATCTGCCTGAACCTAACATCCCCGAGTCGTTCAATGTACTGGTACACGAGTTGCGCGGCCTGGCGCTGGACGTCAAGTTTGACTAATGACGGATAAATTGACGGGATGACTTCGAAGCCGCCCCGTTAATACACCGCTGTCATTCTTTATTTGAACCACATTGATTGAAGGAAAAGGGGGCCTCACGCCCCCGCCTTTGAATCTCATAATATCCAGAACAATATGGCTTTTAAGAAGAAAAATCAAATTCAACAGCAGAACTTCGACAGCATTACCATCAGCCTGGCGTCGCCCGATGAGATTCTGGAGCGTTCCTACGGCGAGGTGCTGAAGCCGGAGACCATCAACTACCGGTCCTACAAGCCGGAGCGCGATGGTTTATTCTGCGAGCGAATTTTCGGTCCTGTAAAAGATTACGAGTGCTACTGTGGTAAGTACAAGCGTATTCGCTATAAGGGGATCGTCTGTGACCGTTGTGGGGTGGAGGTGACCGAAAAGAAGGTACGCCGTGAGCGCATGGGGCATATCAAGCTCGTCGTTCCGGTCGTTCACATTTGGTTTTTCAAATCCCTGCCCAACAAGATCGGTTATCTTTTGGGACTTAGCTCCAAAAAACTGGAGTCCATTATTTACTATGAACGTTACGTAGTCGTTCAGCCTGGTGTCAAGGAAGCAGAAGGCATCACCAAGATGGATCTGCTGACGGAAGAGGAGTATCTCGAAGTACTCGATACCCTGCCGCAGGAAAACCAGATGCTGGGCGATGAAGATCCGAATAAATTTATCGCTAAGATGGGCGCTGATGCTACCCGGGAGCTGCTGATGCGGCTCGACCTGGACCAGCTGTCATTCGCCTTGCGTCACCAGGCTGCGCACGAGACCTCCCAGCAGCGTAAGTCAGAAGCCCTCAAGCGCCTGCGCGTGGTGGAAGCTTTCCGCGACGGCCTGACCCGACTGGAAAACCGCCCCGAATGGGCCGTGATCGAGTACCTGCCGGTCGTGCCGCCGGAATTGCGCCCGCTGGTTCCGCTGGACGGCGGCCGCTTTGCCAGCTCAGATCTCAACGATCTGTATCGCCGGGTGATCATTCGCAACAACCGCCTGAAGCGTCTGCTCGAGATCAAAGCGCCGGAAGTGATCCTGCGCAATGAGAAGCGGATGCTGCAGGAAGCAGTTGATTCACTGTTCGACAACTCGCGTAAGTCCAACGCTGTGAAGGCGGAAGGGGGACGCGCCCTGAAGTCGCTCAGCGATATCCTCAAAGGTAAGCAAGGCCGCTTCCGCCAAAACCTGCTCGGTAAGCGCGTCGACTACTCCGGCCGCTCCGTAATTGTGGTCGGCCCAACGCTGAAACTTCACGAGTGCGGCTTGCCCAAAGCTATGGCCGCCGAGCTCTTTAAGCCCTTTATTATCCGCAAGCTCATTGAGCGCGGCATCGTCAAAACGGTGAAATCAGCCAAGAAGCTGGTCGATCGCAAAGACCCGGTGATCTGGGAAATCCTGGAAAATGTACTGCGCGGCCATCCCGTGCTGCTCAACCGGGCCCCTACGCTTCACCGCCTCTCGATACAGGCCTTCCAACCGAAGCTGATCGAAGGTAAGGCCATACAGCTGCACCCCCTGGTCTGCGGTGCCTTCAACGCTGACTTTGACGGTGACCAGATGGCCGTACACGTGCCCCTGAGCCAGGCGGCTATCCTGGAGGCCCAGGTGCTGATGCTGGCCTCACACAATATGCTCAACCCACAGGACGGCTCGCCCATTACCCTGCCTTCGCAGGATATGGTACTCGGCCTGTACTACATAACCAAGGATAAGCGCTCTACCGAAGACATGAAAGTCAAAGGGGAAGGACGCACCTTCTATTCTCCCGAAGAGGTCATGATTTCCTACAACGAGGGACAACTCGACCTGCACGCCGTGATCAACGTGCGTGTGCCGGTAGAAGGAGAGAATGGTGAACTGGCACCCAAACGCATAGAAACGACTACCGGGCGGGTGCTTTTCAATCAGAACGTACCCAAAAGCGTGCCCTTCGTCAACCAACTGCTGACCAAGAAAAACCTCAAGCGGGTCATCGGTGATGTCATCACCCGTACCGACTTTGCCGTTACGGCCGACTTCCTCGACGCTATCAAGGAGATGGGCTTTACATGGGCCTTCAAAGGCGGTCTGTCCTTCAACCTGGGAGATCTGATTACGCCTTCGGTCAAGCAAAAAACGCTGGATGAAGCCCAGGAAGAAGTTGATGAGGTTTGGGACAACTACAATATGGGGCTCATTACCAACAACGAGCGCTATAACCAGATCATCGATAAGTGGACCTACGCCGATAACCGCATCACCGATGTGCTGATGAAGGAGCTGGCTTCGCACAAGCATGGCTTCAACTCGGTGTTCATGATGCTCGACTCCGGCGCTCGTGGCTCCAAACAACAGATTAAGCAGCTCTGCGGGCTGCGTGGCCTGATGGCCAAGCCCCGTAAATCGGGTGACACCGGCGGTGCCATTATCGAAAACCCGATCCTGTCGAACTTTGTCGACGGCCTGTCGGTGCTCGAGTACTTCATCTCTACGCACGGCGCCCGTAAGGGTCTGGCGGATACAGCATTGAAAACGGCTGACGCCGGTTACCTGACCCGCCGTCTGGTTGACGTTGCTCAGGATGTCGTCATCATGGAAGAGGATTGCCACACGCTGCGTGGTATTGAGACGATGGCGCTCAAAGACAATGAGAAAGTAGTAGAAACACTGACTTCACGCATCGACGGCCGCTACGCGCTGCACGATATCTACCATCCGGTAACGGATGAGCTGATTCTGGAAGCCGGCGCCTATATCGATACGAAGACAGCTGAATACATCGAGGAGGAGGGGCTGGAAAGCGTTACCATTCGCTCGGTGCTCACCTGCGAAACCAAGCGCGGGGTATGTAACAAGTGCTACGGTAAAAACATGGCTACCGGGCGCATCGCCGAAGAAGGCGATGCTGTAGGTATCATCGCCGCTCAGTCGATCGGTGAACCGGGAACCCAGCTGACACTGCGTACTTTCCACGTAGGTGGTATCGCTTCCGTATCGAAAACGGAATCGGAGATCGTCTCCAGGTTCAATGGAAAGGTTGAATTCGACAGCCTTCGCACCACCAAGCACGAGGATGATTCCGGTAAGGAAATCGACATAGTGCTCTCGCGTACCGGTGAGGTGCGCATCGTCGATCCCGAAACGGGCAAGCAGTTCGTCTCGCACCACATTCCCTACGGCGCTACACTATTCGTAGAGGAAGGCAAGGAGGTTAAGCGCGGTGACGTCATTACCGAATGGGATCCTTTCAACGCAGTCATCGTCACCGAATTCAGCGGTACCGCCAAGTTCGACTCCATTGAGGAAGGAGTTACCTTCCGCCACGAACGGGATGATCAAACGGGCTACTCTGAGAAGGTGATCATCGAAACCAAGAACAAGCGTAAAATTCCGACGATCAGAATCGTTAGTGAGGATGGCGAGGAATTGAAGAATTATAACCTTCCCGTTGGTTCTTACATCTCAATTGAAGATGGACAGGAGGTTCGCGCCGGTCAGAAGATCGTGAAAATTCCGCGCAAACTGGGTAAGATCCAGGATATTACCGGTGGTCTGCCCCGTGTTACGGAATTGTTCGAAGCGCGTAACCCCTCGAACCCGGCTACGGTTTCCGAAATAGACGGTATCGTTTCTTTTGGTAAAATCAAGCGCGGTAACCGCGAGGTTATCGTCGAAGCCAGAGATGGTCAGCGCCGTAAGTACCTGATCGGGCTGTCGAAGCACATTCTGGTGCAGGAAGGCGATTTCGTTCGCGCCGGCACCCCGCTCTCCGACGGTACGACGGCCCCGCGCGATATTCTCGCGATCAAAGGCCCCTATGCCGTACAGTCTTACCTCGTCAACGGTATACAGGAAGTTTACCGCTCGCAGGGTATCACGATCAACAACAAGCACATTGAGGTCATCGTCCGTCAGATGATGCGCCGCGTGCAGATCGAGGATCCAGGTGATACGAACTTCCTCGAAGGCGAAGCTGTCGAGAAGTATGATTTCCTCGAGCAAAACGACTGGATTTTCGATAAGAAGGTCGTTACCGAAGCGGGCGATTCGAACCGTCTGCGTCCCGGCCAGCTGGTGACGCTGCGTCAGTTGCGGGAAGAAAATTCCTTCCTGCGCCGCAACGACAAAGAGCCGGTGCAGTACCGCGACGCTATCGCCGCTACCTCGAGCCCGCTGCTGCAGGGTATTACCAAGTCTTCACTGGGAACAACGAGCTGGATATCCGCCGCCTCGTTCCAGGAAACGACCAAGGTGCTCAGCACGGCAGCCATCGGCGCCAAGCGCGACTTCCTGCACGGCCTGAAGGAGAACGTTATCGTAGGAAAGCAAATTCCCGCCGGTACCGGACTCCGCCGCTTCGAACAACTCTTCGTCACTACCAAGGAGGCGCAAGAGCAATACGAAGCACGCCGCGCCCAGTACGAGGAAGTGGAAGAGTAGCACAGACTTTAGTCTGTCCTCGCGCAATAATACAGGTTTCAGCCTGTCCTGCGTGTTGTACAGACAAATAGTAGACATAAAAAAGCCCTTCCGGCGAAAGCCGGAGGGGCTTTTTACTTGACAAAATTTTGCGATTGTCAGGGTTAATCCTGATGCAAATTATTGAAAATCAGATGTTTTCGATCATTTGTCGTCATTATTCATGGATTTTGCATGAATAATCCGGGTTAGTATCGATTACCCACAACTCCCGTTGGGGCTAACTTCTGCGGTTCTACGGTTTATTGCCCAGGGCATCCCTTTGGGGCTGTTCTGCTGTTCTTAACTGGTTATTGAATTTTTTGTCAAATTTTTGATTTGCAGAACCGCAGAACATTTACCCAGTGCAATAATCGCTTCGCGAATTCCATGGGGTTTACCCGTCTCGAGGAACAAGGGCGGGGAAGAAACAGCCCCAAATCGAACTTATGGGTAATCAGTACTCCCTCATCACCGGCTCACCAGCTCCTTCGCGTATAGTGCCGCGTAGCGTGCGATATACTTGCCGATGATATCGAATTCCAGGTTGACCTTATCGCCCTCCCTGAGTTTCTTAAAATTAGTATATTCCCAGGTATAGGGAATAATCGCCACCTGAAAAGTATCGGCCTCCGGGTTGACGACGGTCAGGCTGACTCCGTCAACACAGATGGAGCCCTTGTCGACCAGCAGATGCTCCTCGGAGGGCTGGTATTTAAAATGAAAGTACCAGCTGCCCTCCCGCTCATCTACCCCCGTACAGGTGGCCGTCGTATCAACGTGGCCTTGTACGATATGACCGTCGAGACGGCCGTCGGAACGCATGGCCCGCTCCAGATTGAGCAGGTCGCCTTCTTTCAGGTCTCCCAGGTTGGAACGGAGCAGGGTTTCTTCAACAGCCGTAACGACGTGCCGGTCTTCCTCCACGGCCACTACAGTCAGGCAGACGCCATTGTGAGCGAGGCTCTGGTCGATCTTAAGTTCGTTGGAAATGGACGATTCTATCGTCAGGTGGACATTGCTACCCTCTTTTTCCAGGTTTTTGACGATGCCGGTCGTCTCTATAATGCCGGTAAACATAAGTTGTTATTTCTGGTGAATGGAATGTTCGCTCTTGCGAAAATACGTAATCGTACAAAGGTCAGGCTCATCCCGATGCCATAATTTAAATTCACAGCACTGGCGTCCAACCTGTGGTTGGTAGTCCGCAATTGACAGTGACCGGGCTCAGGTAAGGAAATGCGTAACTTTCCCCCAGCCCGGCAATCCAGCATCCAGTCACCGTTTCTCCCCCCTGATCAACTCGATATACCCGCTGAGTATTTCTGCGTTCTCTTCAATACCGGTAACCCGTTGTTCGAATACACGGCAGACGTAATAGTAAGCGCCTTCCGGCAAATTGCTGCCGCTTGGGTTCGTACCGTCCCAGTTAAGGTTGGGATCCTCGGTTTCGAAAACCAGCTCACCCCATCGATTGAAGACTTTAAAATCGACCCGTTCGATGAAGCAGAAGGGGTAGGGGATGAAAAGTTCGTTTTGTCCGTCTCCGTTGGGGGTAAAGGCGTTGGGAAGCGAGTAATTGGGGCAATTGTCCACACAGACGATATTGCTTTGTTCACTTTCATTGCCAATGTTATCAATGGAAGTAACGCTATAGCAACCGGCGAGGCCCCGTTCAGGCTGATGCTCGTAAGTGGTTTGAGAAGCGGGATCGACCTGGGCAATGAATTCAAAAGTTCCTCCTTCTACGGGAGCGAAGTACACATTGTAGGCAGCGACATCATCGCTTTCTTCGCATAGTTCAACCGGATTGCGCCAGCTCAGAGTATTGAAAAGTTGTTCTTCATCGGAGCAGCTGGCATTGGGTACATCGCAAATATTGCTTACGGTCAGCTCGGTAGCGCAGGGAGGAACATCGTCTCTGGGCGCAGCGCAGGCGACTTGAGAAAAGTTAAGGATAGGAGAAACAATACCCTGTACCCCGTAAGAACCGATGCTTTGAATTTTATAGCAATATTCTTCACCGTTGATCAGTCCCTGGTCTGTAAAGGCCTGTTCGTTGACGGTGGCGATGGAATCGAAGCCGCCCTGGGCGTTTTCCCGGAAAACGACATACTGGAAATTATCCCAGGGTACGTTCTCCTCCCAGCTCAGGTTGTTGCGCCGGTCGGTAGGGGCTACGCGCAGGAATACCGAGGAGGCGGCATTGGTGGCGCCCAGCGGCTCGGCGTTGCCACCGACGTAGAAGTTGATCTTATAGCTGTAAGCATTTTCCCGGGTGTTGAGGCCCTGGTCAACGAAGCAGGTATCGTTGGCGGTAGCGAAATACTCACTTTCAAAAGAAATACCGGTAGGGGCAAAGTCGGCCTCCCCGGGGCTAATGCCGGTGGCGCGGAGAACCTCATAAATATAAGGTCCCGGATTGACGATGGTGTCCAGGTCCCCGGGCGCAGGCTTGGACCAGCATACTTGTATAGCCCCGTCGGTGCTGCTGGTTTCTTGTACATCGACGTTGGTAATGATGGGTACATCGCGGTTGAGTTGTACGCAGACCTCTTCGGAGGGCAGGCTTTCCACCGGGTTGTAAGTATATCTTCCACCGGGGGTGGTCAGGGCAAACTGAGCCAGTATCCGGTAACAGTAGGTCCTGCCCTGTTCCACATTATCATCGATGAATAAATACCTTCCGTCCTCCATTGTTTTGATCGGAACCGGTGTCAACTTTTCATATCCACGGCCTTCCAGACCCGGATCGCAGGTGTCAAGCGGGAATATATTACTGCCGATTCTTCGCCAGACGGTGAAACCGCGGAAGTAGTCGAAGGCGGCGTCTTCACAGACATAGGGTTTTTCCCAGGAAACGGTCACCTGCCCGGATTCTGGTTGGGTGCGCACGTCTTCCGGCGGTGGCCCCACCACTTTTATGCGTACTGTTTTCAGCGTAGCCAGGCCGAAGGTGTCGTCCAGGAAGTCGTCAGTGGCCTTGAAAACCACCTGGTAGTATTGTTCCTGTATGTGTTCGCAGGTGGTGGCCCATTGGAAGGTTTTGGTTACCGGCTGGGGCAGGAATCGATTATCATCGGGTTCGAAGGTAGCCGGGCTGATTGCCTGTTCAAAGGGGCCGCCCAGCGCGGTAAGGCGCACTCGCTGATTCGCTTCGACCAGCGGAGCGGTGCCGATCACATCGAAGGATACTGTATCGCCGGCGATTACACAAATCTCATCAAAGGGTGTTTCTATCTCGGGCGGTCTATTATCGCATTCCTCGATAAGTATCTGCATATCGCGGATGATGGTGTCGAGCGGAATCCCGTTTCGATACTCTACGATAATCATAGCGAGGTTGTATTCTCCCGCCTTTTGTGGGGCGTCCCATCGAATATCTCCGGTCACCTCGTTAATGGTCAGGTTATTATCCGGTCCCGGATTGATTTGATTGGGAAACTGATAGTTTGGCACCTCCAGTCCGGCGTCCTGCAGGGGAACGATGAAGTGATAGGAGAGGCTGTCGCCCTCCGGGTCGAAGGCATTGGGATTGTGGGTGAACACCTGCCCCACACAACCGATATCGATAGGCGGTTGCAAGAGAACAGGCGTGTTATTACAGCCCTGAAACTGTGGATTGGGAAAGGTGTAGGTGGTTTGTATGTGAAACTTGATCTGATCGGAGTTGGGGAAATTGACGTTGATAATGCCGCCGTTGCGGTTGGGATCCGTCATGGAGATGATATAGGTGCCCCGGGCGGGGAAGGTGTGAAAGGCGACGTAGATATTGAATTTGGTATCGTTTTCCAGCACCACTCCCTGCGGGGGGCTGCCGGGGCCATTGGCGCGGGCGACGCGCTCGCAAACGCCGTCCCCCCAGCAAATCGTAAGGGTGTCGCGATCAGCCGGTCGGCTGCTGGCTTTGGTGTAGGTAACAATAGTAGCTTTGACGGTAAGGCTCTCATTACAGTCTCCAACCTGTTCGATGGATATCTCCCCGGCCCGGTTGTGCGTGGCCCAGGCTTGTTGTGTCCATCCCAGTAACAGGGCTGAGCAGAAAAAAACTCTTAAAAAGAGGTATACTTTAGGCATATCCCAAGCCATTGATTGCGTTGTTTGATGAAAGTAGGTCGTTGCCCAATAAAGTTAACGACAAATTTGCAATAATGGGTAACGCAGAATGTAGCCTATCTAACAATGTTGGGGAAATTATGGTTTTCGGCGCCGGGTTTAAGTTTATTCCTTTTATCCTTTTGTGGTTTTACTGTTTTCGGAAGCCATTCTCTCCAGGCAGTCCTGCAAGCTGACTCTCCAATGCGGGATATGCAGGCCAAAAGTCTCTTTTATTTTGCTTTTGTCCAGTACACTGTAAGTGGGGCGCTGAGCGAGGGTGGGATAGTCTTTACTCAGGATAGGCCGGACAGAGCAGTGGATGCCACAACGTTCGAAAATGGCCAGGGCGAAGTCGTACCAGCTGGTGACGCCTTCGTTGGAATAGTGGTAAATATTCGACCAGGCATTGGCGTTCACCTTGCCGGCAGCGCGTTGAGCGATGATATCTAGTAAGGCCCGGGCCAGGTCATGAGCATAAGTAGGGGTGCCAACCTGATCAAAAACGATGGAGAGTTCCCGGTGTTCTTTGCCCAGCCGGAGCATGGTTTTAACAAAATTATTACCGTAGACTGAATAAACCCAGGAAGTACGCAGGATAAGTGTATCGGGGTGTACGGCCCGGGCGCGCTGCTCCCCCTCGTATTTGGTGTGAGCATACACGCCCTGTGGCCGGGTGATATCTGTTTCCCGCAAAGGGCGGTTTATCTTATTGTGATAGACGTAATCGGTAGAGGGGTTGATAAGTGGTATTTTCCGGTCCTCACAAGCGCGGGCTACGTTAATCGCTCCTTTGACATTAACCTGATGCGCGGTTTCGGGTTCTTTTTCGGCCTGATCGACCTTTGTATAAGCTGCGCAGTTGATCCAGTAATCAACCGGGTGATTATCCAGAAAGTGCTGGATGGAACGGGGCTGGGTAATATCGACGGTAGCATGGTCGGCAGGAAGCAACGTGAGGGCGGGAAAGTCCTTGTGCAGGGCTAATAATTCCCGGCCAAGCTGGCCATTTGCGCCGGTTATCAGTACGGTAGGCATATCATTGTTTTTGGGTTTCCACTCACTTGGTTGAAGCACTACATGGTCCGGTGTTCACTAAAGGTGGGTAAGCGTCGGTCTTTTTCCGAAAGGATCAGGTCTTCCTCCGGCAATTCCCAGTCTATATTCAGCGTGGGATCATTGTAGATGATACCCCCTTCGTGTACTTTTGAATAGTAATTATCACATTTGTAAAAAAATATTGCCGTAGGGCTGAGCACCGCATAACCGTGAGCGAAGCCACGGGGGACGTATAACTGTTGCTTATTCCCGGCGCTGAGCCGTACTTTAAAAGACTGACCGTAAGTGGCCGAACCGGGCCGCAGGTCAACAACTACATCCAGCACTTCTCCCTCTAATACTCTTACCAGTTTGGCCTGAGCGTAAGGTCCCACCTGGTAGTGCAAACCGCGTAGTACGCCGTAGCTCGAGCGCGCCTGATTGTCTTGTACAAACGTAGTTTCAATGCCTGCCTCCCGGAAGGTACGGTTGTTAAAGGCTTCAAAGAAATAGCCGCGTTCATCTTCCAAAACGCGGGGTTTGAACTTGCATAAACCGTCAATAGACGTTGTTTCAAAAGGCATTTGTCAGTGTTTCCGTGTTGTTTCCTGGTTTCCGGTATTCCGTTAGATGCAGACCATGAGCTTGCGCGCCCCTGCCTCCACGGTATGGGCTACTTCTTGCGTAAGAAAATGCTTACCGGAACGCCGGTAAAGTTAAAATTTTTACGCAACTGGTTTTCCAAATAGTTCTTATAACTTTCCTTAATATGCTTGGGGTGATTGCAAAAGAAAGCAAAAGCTGGGAAGTAGGTGGGCAATTGCGTGATGTATTTTATTTTGATAAAATGCCCGCGGTGGGCCGGAGGGGGGTATTTGTCGATCAGCGGCAGCATCACATCGTTGAGCCGGGAGGTTTTGATCTTGCGGTTGCGGTTTTCGTAAACCTGCAGGGCCGTTTCGATGGCCTGAAAGATGCGTTGTTTCTCCAGGGCTGAAATAAAGATAACCGGTACATCGGTAAAGGGCGCAATGCGGTTTTTAATTTCCGCTTCGTAATCGCGGGCGGTATTGGTTTCTTTTTCCACCAGATCCCATTTATTGATCAGCAGAACGATGCCTTTATTGCGTCGCTGAGCCAGCCGGAAAATGCTGAGATCCTGCGATTCAATGCCCAGGGTAGCATCGATCATGAGCAGACATACATCCGCTTCTTCGATAGCCCTTATAGCTCGCATAACGGAATAGAACTCCAGGTTTTCATGCACCTTAGCCTTCTTGCGGATGCCGGCTGTGTCGATGAGCAGAAATTCCTTACCGAACTTGGCGTATTTGGTATGAATAGAATCGCGGGTAGTTCCGGCTACTTCCGTGACAATATTGCGTTCCGCTCCGAGCAGGGCGTTGGTCAGGGAGGACTTGCCGACGTTGGGTTGGCCCACGATAGCAAATTTTGGCACTTCGTTCATCACTTCTTCTTCTTCCTCCAGGCTATCGGTGACGGCGTCGAGCAGATCGCCTGTACCACTACCGGTAATCGAGGAAAGAAAGAATGTATTTTCAAAGCCCAGCGACCAGAACTCGTTGGCGTCCAGCCGGCGTTGCTGGTTATCTACCTTATTTACCGCGAGGAAGACTTCCTTGTCGCTGCGCCGCAGCATACCGGCTACTTCTTCATCGAGATCGGTAATTCCCGTGGTGACGTCTACCATGAAAATGATAACATCGGCCTCTTCAATGGCGATTTTGACCTGCGAGCGGATCGCCGTTTCGAATATATCCTCGGAATGCTGAACAAAGCCGCCGGTGTCAACCACGGTAAAAGTTTTTCCGTTCCAGAAACTGCTGCCGTACTGGCGGTCGCGAGTCACCCCGCTGGTATCGTGAATGATCGCCTGCCGCTCTCCGATCAAGCGGTTGTACAAGGTAGATTTTCCCACATTAGGACGACCGACGATGGCTACTATATTACCCATAGTTTGTTTGCAAAATAAAATGAGGCGGCAAAGATACGGATTTTAACGCTGCTTATCCCCGGGATTCCATAAATACCTCAATCCTCCCGCAAAAGGGTGTGATCAGCACCTCGAAGCCTCCCGGTTTCCTCCCGCCTCTCCTTGCGTCGGGTCAGGTAAAATTTCTGCCTCCCGCCTTCCGATTTCCCACTTCCCCATCACCCCTTATATCCAAACTGCCGCAACAAAAAATCACTGTCGCGCCAGTCTTCTTTTACTTTAACATGTAATTCGAGGTAGACTTTTTTACCCAGGAAGGCCTCGATGGATTTGCGGGCTTCCGTACCCAGCTTTTTAATGGCCGAGCCCCCTTTGCCGATGAGGATGCCCTTTTGTGTTTTCCGGCCCACGTAAATTTCTGCGTCGATACGCACCAGGTCCTCTCCGCTTTTGGTCTGGGTTTCCTCAAAGGCCTGCACCACCACTTCAGCGTGGTAGGGTACTTCCTGATAGTACAGCTCGAGGATCTTTTCCCGGATGATTTCGCTGACGAAGAATCTTTCTGGCCGGTCGGTAAGCTGGTCCTTGGGATAGTAAGGCGGGCCTTCCGGCAAATAGTCGAGAATGAGCTGCAGCAGTTTGTCGGTATTGGCCTGGTGAAGGGCGGCTATGGAGATAGTTTCCGTGAAATCAACGAGTTGAGTCCAGTGCCGGATCAGGCTATCGATTTTTTGCGGTGTGGCGAGGTCGGATTTATTGATGACGAGAAAGAGGGGGACCTGCAGCTTGCGGAGCCTTTTGATAACCGGGTCGTCTTCTTCGTAGTGCTCTTCCACATCGGTGACGAAGAGCATGAGATCGGCGTCCTCGAAACTTAGCTTGATGAAGGCGTTCATGGCCTGGTGCATCTTATAAGCGGGGTCCTCGATGATACCCGGCGTATCGGAAAGGACGACCTGGAAGTCGTCCCCGCTAAGAATGCCGATGAGCCGGTGCCTCGTCGTTTGGGGTTTATTGGTGATGATGGCCATGCGTTCGCCCACCAGCGCGTTCATCAGGGTCGATTTACCTACGTTGGGCCTTCCGATAATATTGACAAAACCGGATTTATGACCGGGCTCTGTTTGGGGAATCAATTCCTCTGCCATGGTTTGTTGGTTTACAGCTGCTCAGGATGTGGTTTTTAATAAGGCAGGCGTTTGACCTTTCCCTTCACCAGGGCGTCGATCGCCCGTACAACTGCTTTGGGTTTGTGGGGCCGCCAGTTGATGCCGTTGAAGTTTTTCCCGAAATTCGCGTATTGCTGAATAAGCGTTTCCTGCATCTCATCGGCCACGTGATCATGCGTATTGATAAAGCAGATCCACCCGCCCTCGTCGGCGATGTCCTCCCACCATTCTTCGTAGTAACAGTCATCGGATCCGTGAAAATTGAGTACGTTTTCGCAGATAAGAATATATTTACTGATACCTTGTTCCTCCAGAGGATCGATGACCTCCCGCTTGAGGTACATGATGTCGTTGTCTATACAGTCGTTCCACTCGCCGATCATCTCGATGATGGCAACCCGTTCCTCGTAATCGGCGAAGAGGATTTTGATGTAGAGATTGGCCGAGCCGAAATCGTCCCATTGGGGATGAATAAAGTAATTATATACCTGCTGGGTGAATTGAAACTCGCTGTATGTTCTACCGTAAAAGGGGGACCTTTCATCCTCGGAGGCAACGTAGTAATCCCGCCAACGGTAATAGGGTTCGATATCGTGCATAGTTGCTTTTTATGTGATTGAGCGTTAAGCCCATTGATCTTAAGCAATAAACAGGGTGATCCGAAAGACAAAATAAGGACAAATTTGCCTGCGCTGCAATAGGTGACAAGCGGCAGCCCGAAACGGTCGTTTTCTGCAGGCTTTTTTTCGCCGCTGTGTATTTTACCCTGCTGTTGATGTTCCAATGAGAACGGTTAGGGGGAAAGCATTGTTTTCTATAGGAAGAAAATTTCAAAGGCATGAGAGGCGCTACTCCACATATCGTTGTGACCGGTCCGGAGTCGTCGGGAAAGACAACCTTATCCCGGGCGCTGGCCGAACACTTCAGCGGAACCTGGGTGCCGGAATACGCCCGTCATTATCTGGAGGAACGCAACGGACGCTACAGGGAGGAGGATTTATTACGTATCGCTCAGGGGCAGTACTTATGGGAACGTTATCTTGCACAGCAGGGGCCGGCTCCGCTGATTTCCGACACCTCCCTGCTGGTCCTGAAAGTGTGGTCGGATTACCGCTTCGGTCAGACGCATCCCTGGATACTGGAGCGTTTTCAGGATTCACCACCTCCATGCTATCTGCTCTGTGCGCCCGATATTCCCTGGACAGAAGATCCTCTTCGGGAGAATCCCCACGATCGCGAACTGCTGTTTGACATCTACAGAAAGGAACTGGAAGGACTTGGGGCTCCCTACGCCGTCATCCGTGGCAAGGACCGCGAGGAACGGCTGCGGCAGGGCATAAAAGAAGTCGTGAAACTCGGTAGCGAAGGTGACATCTTCGACTGAAGAGAGAACTGTCATCCTGGCGGCGGGATATGCAGTCAAGAAAGTCAGAACAAGGGATTTTCCAAAAAAAGATTGTACATTTGTCCTCGCAATTCTCAACAAGGGGTGCCTTACTAATTCCCGCAGGAGCGGGAAGAACAGGCTGAGATCATACCCATTGAACCTGCCCGGGTAATGCCGGGAAGGGATCTCGATTACCTTCGAAATGGTACTGGGGCTCGTCCCCGTGGGTATGGTGGCGCGCAAGAGCCGGTTGCTTTCCGGGTATTCGTTTATGTAGGTATCCGGACAAGTAGCGGCTGTCGCGTCACAAGAAGGTAACACACGCTCCCAACCCCTGGGAGGGTGATTGGATCATCCAAATTTTTTTACAGACATGTTAATCAGACTATGGATTGCAACAGCATTTCTTTTGCTGGGACAGATGGCTATGTCACAAAGTACAATTGAAGGGCGCGTTACGGGGCCGGAGGGCCGGCCTCTGGCAGGAGCCAATGTGCTGCTCGTCGGCACCGATACCGGTGATGCCGCGGATGCGGAAGGTCGCTACCGCTTATCATCCGTGCCGGCCGGTAAACACCTGGTCCGGGTAACCTACCTGGGCTATCAGCCGCTGGAAACACGGCTGGAAGTTCCAGTGGAGGCCGAAACCCTGAAGTTCGATTTTGAGTTAAAGGAGCAAGCCATTCAGGTACAGGAGCTAGTCGTTACCGCCACGCGAGCCGGCGAAAAGACGCCGATGACCTATGTCAATCTCGACAAAGAGGAGCTGGACGAAAACAACCTCGGACAGGATGTTCCCTATCTGTTGCGCTGGACGCCCTCCGCGGTGGTCACCTCCGATGCCGGCGCCGGGGTAGGGTATACGGGTATCCGGATCCGCGGTACCGATCCCACTCGGATCAATGTAACCATCAACGGTATACCGCTCAACGACGCCGAGTCGCAGGGCGTCTTCTGGGTCAATATGCCCGACTTTATCTCGTCCACCAGTTCTGTGCAGGTGCAACGCGGAGTGGGCACCTCCACCAATGGCGCCGGCGCTTTTGGCGCGACCATCAACTTGAGCACCATTGAAGCCAACCCGGAAACTTTCGGCGAAATAAATGCTTCGCTGGGCTCCTTCAATACCCGCAAAGCCAATGTCCGCTTCGGCTCCGGCCTGCTCAATGACCGTTTCATCCTGGAAGGCCGCCTTTCCCGGATCAACTCCGATGGATATATCGACCGGGCTCGCTCCGACCTGGAGTCCTTCTACCTGGCTGGTACTTACATCGGCGAATCGAGCTCGCTGAGCGTCAATGTGTTCTCCGGCCACGAGGAAACCTATCAGGCCTGGTACGGCGTACCCGCCGACCTTATCGACAACGAGCAGGAGCGCACCTTCAACCCGGCCGGGACCGAGAAACCCGGTGAACCCTACAAGGATGAGGTGGACAACTACGGCCAGACCCATGTCCAGCTGCTGTACAACAATCAGCTGTCCGACAATTGGCTGCTCAACCTCAATGGACATTATACCAAGGGCAGCGGCTATTTCGAGCAGTACAAAGCCAATGAGTTTTTGCCGGACTATGGTTTGTCGATAGTAACCCTGGGTGATACCACCGTCAGCAATACCGACCTCATCCGCCGTCTCTGGCTGGACAATGACTTCTACGGCACCACTTATTCATTGAACTACGAGGACGACGAGCAGCGACTGCAGGCCACCCTGGGCGGCGCTTTCAATATCTACGAAGGCGATCACTTCGGCGAGGTCATCTGGGCGCAGTTTTTCAGCGACGGTTTCAAGGATATGCGCTATTACGAAAACGACGCGCGCAAGACCGACTTCAACATCTTCGGAAAAGTAAACTTCGAACTGCTGCCGCGCCTCAACGCTTACGTCGATCTGCAGTACCGCCGCGTCGGCTATGAATTCCTGGGCTTTAACCGCGATGGCGCCAATGTGGAACAGTCGGTACAGCTAGATTTTTTCAACCCGAAAGCCGGCCTGTACTACACCATCAGCGAGCGCTCCGAACTCTACGGCTCCTTCGCCGTGGCCAATCGCGAACCCAACCGCAACGACTATGTGGAATCGACGCCCGACAGCCGGCCGCAGCCCGAGCGGCTCTACAATACGGAACTTGGCTACCGCTACCGCTGGAACAAGGTGGCCATCAGCGCTAACCTCTACCATATGGCTTACCGCGATCAGCTGGCCCTCAACGGGGAGATCAATGACGTGGGCGCCTACACGCGCATTAACATCGACCGCAGCTACCGCCTCGGCCTCGAACTGGTCGGCGGTGCCGAGCTGACGCCGGGCCTAAGACTGAACGGTAACGCTACCTTCAGCCGCAATAAAGTACAAAGCTTTACGGAATTCGTCGATACCTATAACACCGACTTCGAGTGGACGGGCCAGAAGACCATCGAGCACGAAGACACCGACCTGTCTTTCTCTCCCTCCATTATCGCCGGCGGCGAACTCAGCTACGAAATGCTGCGCGACAACCCAACCCACGATTTCGATCTGGCGCTGCTCAGCAAGTACGTCAGCAAGCAGTATATCGATAATACCTCGGACGAGGACAATACCATCGATCCCTACAGCTTTACCGACCTGCGTCTGCGCTACCGCCTGCGGGCGGGCTTCGCCGACGAAATCGAAGTGACTTTGCTGGTCAATAACCTCTTCGACAACCTCTACGAAACCAACGCCTGGTCGTACCGCTATCTCTACGCCGGCGAAACGGTCATCGATCAGGGCTTCTTCCCGCAGGCCGGGAGGAATTTCCTGCTGGGGATGCGACTAAGGATGTAAAACTAATTTGTGAATTTTGAAAAATGTCCCTTTGTTACGCTCCTCTCTACGGGCCACATAGCCCGTAGGGAGGAGTATAATACCTGCTTCGGGCAAATAGGATCGGGGAAATAATCAAATCTATATAGAAGCCACTAGTGCCCGGCGCACTAGTCTTCTTCTTTCCGCACCCTTGTTCTCTCGGGCTGGATAAACTCCGAGGAATTCGCAAAGCGACTATTCCACGGGGTAAATACGCCCACTTTGTTGTCGCACAAGCTTTCCGGTTTTTTTCTTTCTTACTTCCGAAGTTTGGATCGTAGCAGAAAATTTTAATTTTAACAAGGATTTTGCGCTGCTGTAAAGCCTCAGCTATTAACCTATCTAAGCTGCCTGTTTTGCTACACGGCCATGTTCGCCCGGCAGCCCTCCTATTGCGTATACACCGTTCACGATGGGCTGGCTCAGCAGCAGGTCATTGACATCTTTCAGGATAGCCGCGGCTACCTCTGGATCGGGACGAGGGGGGGGAGTGAGTAAGTTTAATGGGGAGATCTTTGAGAATTTTAATGTAAAGGAGATGGTAAATGACAGCGGGAGGATTCATCTGCCCACGGCCACTTCGAGTATGCCTTGAAGGCCATCGAATATGCGGCCCTTCATTTCCTGACCAAGCCCATCGAGCATACCAAGGTCTGGGAGGCTGTGGACCGCCCGCCGCCATCTGGGCTACTACAGCCGCCTCCTCGTGGAGGATCATCCTTTCTTTCCCATTAGCAACAGCGAGGTCGTCAACCTCGATTTTGTCGACAGCTACCAACACCGCGAACGCACCGTCCGCCTGACCACCGGTGAAACCGTCTATACCTCCCGGTGGGGCGGCCGCCGCCTCAAAGAATTATTCGATAATCAGGTGGAAAGAACAACACCGGCCAATGCCAATGCTCTGAGACGCCTGATAAAACAGCTGCTCAGACGTTTGCTTGGCGAATGACGGTTCACTCCGGTCCGAAAAGAAGTGAAAATGACCGGTTGTTTGTGTATTTGACCATTTGTTACTTTTGAATTCGATACACGTTCAAAGAGTTGTATTTTAATATTCACACAGTTTTTCAGCATTTATCTGTTTTCCGGGGTTGCCCTCTTATATAACTCCTGTTCCGTCAACATTAACCATTTTTTCTGCAACCCCGAGACTAATCTCCACGCCCCCTAAATCAATGATGATAGCCCTACCGGTAGAGGAATGGTATGCTCCGAATGGATGGAACTATGTTTTCCAATACCTTTTTTCTCCTTCAGGGCGCTACCTTCATAACCCCAGGTCAGTTAATGCTGACGCGCTCTCGGCCCGGTGATGTCTTTCACCGGGGCTTTTTTCTGTTTTTCGGTGATAGCGGCGGATAAATCCGCCGCTACGGCGCCTCAAAACCCATACGTGAATCCCACCCGGATCACAAACGGCTGATCCACCAGATTTTCCGGCTGATTGACGTTGTACAGCAGCAGCATTTCAAAGCCGGTGGTGCCGGCGCCCTGACTGGAAGTATAGCCGCCGCCGATGTAGACGTTGTTGCGCTGACGGCGCAGCACCTCCAGCTCGTCGAAGCCCCGTTGCACGAGAGGTTCATTGGCCAGCTCGTATTCCAGGTGGCCGAAAATGGAGGGAATGATTTTATAACGGGCGAAGGCGCCGATGGCGTAGCTGAAGGGATTGGCTGAATCCGTACTGCCGTTGCCGACTCTGGCGCGGTAGTGATTATACGTTACCGCTACGCGCGGCCCGATAGAAAAAGGTTCAATGATCTTGTAGCCAACCATCGGAGAAACGCCCAGCTGAAAAAAGCTGGTGTTGTTACTGCCAGAAAATCCCAGGGTGAAGCCGCCGCCGAACCACAGCTGCTCCATCAGGTCGCTCGTTTCCCGTTTAGGAACATTTGTTCCAATGGTCGCCTGAGCGTTCAGGGTGTAGGCGCCCAGGGTCAAAATTATAGCGAGAAGTACATTTTTCATAGAAAGCAATTTTTTTACAAATATAGGCAACAGCTGTTCCCGGAAAAGAGTTCTTTTAGTCGCTTTCCTACCTTTTGTCCTTCCTTTTGCTTGAATTATATTATTTTTGAAGGCCGATTCTGTAAATTTGTAGAAAACCGGTACGTTTATGCTTTGTACCGGTCTATTGACGGGGTGACTCAAAGTCATCCCGTCAATTAACGATGTCCCGTTCGATTGACAAAGTGACTAAGGGTCACTCCGTCAATTTAACCGAAAATCCCAAGAACGAACGTATCCCAACGCTATGACGCGGACTATAATCCTGTGGCTATCCTTCCTGTGCTTCCCGTTTTTTCTTCGAAGCCAAGATGACAACTGTGGGTTGGACAACCGCTGGGAGTTACAGCCTAACGATGGCATCCAGGCTTTCACCATTGATGTTTCGGGCTATCTTAATGAGCAGCTCGCTAACCCTGGCCAGGGTTTGTGCGGGGTGGAACTCGGTTTTGCGCACAATGCAGTCAAGGATCTTGAAATTTGGCTGGAATCACCGTCGGGCCAGCGCATTCAACTCATTGGCCCAAATGTCGATGGGGATTTAGTCGGGCTGGGGGCCAATTGGCAAATCAGTTTTTTACCTAGCACAGAGCCCGCCGCTCCCATGCCCGGCGGTTTCGCCGCCAGGTGGAACAATGATCAAAATCTCAACTTCACGATTACAGGCACAGGTTCCTATTACCCCTACGATGGTGACCTGGAAGATTTTATTACCGGTCCCGTCAACGGAACCTGGACGGTAGAAGTGAGAACAGATCCCACCGCCGCGCTAATCAATCTCGTAGGCATCATCTATAACTTCCGCCTTCTTTTCTGTGACGAATCCGGCGTGCTCTGTTGCTTTGCCGACGCCGGCGTGCTCGATGGCGTGGACGACTTCAGCGCCTGCGAGAACGATCCCAGCCTTGACATTCCCGTTCCGGAGGTGGATTACATTTTCTCCGTCCGTCCGGATAGCACCGAGTACGACTATATTTTTTGTATAGTACAAGATGGCCAGATAGCAGCCGTCGTCGAGGACCCCGATCTGCGCGGATATCCCACCGGTGATTACCAGATTTTCGGTCTGTCCTATCGCGGCAGCGATCAAGGGGTGGTGGACGGCTTGGCCGGCAGCGGCTTGTCGCTCGCCGATCTGCGCAGCGACCTCGACAGCGAGACATCCTCCTTCTGCGGCGATCTGACGGCAGAGCCCATCAAGGTGCAAATCGTCACTCCGCAAATCGTTCTGCCCGATCCGGAACCGCTCACCTGCGCGCGGCAGGAGCTCATACTCGATGCCAGCGCCTCCGAACCTGACGGCCTGACCAATTTCGAATGGCGTGATGCCAGCGGAGCTGTACTGGGAACGGATTCCATGCTGACGGTGGATAGCGCGGGCCGTTACGAGCTGGTCCTCTCCCTGTTTGGCGGCAGCTGTTCCGTATCGCAGGTGGTCGAAGTTACAGAAGACCGCCTCGCTCCGGCGGCCGATGCCGGTCCCGACGCTACGCTGACTTGCACCGATCCTTCGCTTGTCCTGGGCGGCCCGGGCACCTCCAAAGGCCCTGATTTTACTTACGCCTGGACCACCGCGGACGGCCGCTTTGCCGGCCCGGCCGATGTTGCGGAGCCCAGTGTCGACGCCCCCGGAACTTACGTGCTCGAGGTGACTGATACTACCAACGGCTGCCGCACCCTGAATGAAGTAATAATTGACGAAAATAAAGCCACTCCGGTTGCTGATGCGGGCGGCGACGCAACGCTGACCTGCGAGCAGATTAGCCTGGTCCTCGGCGGCCCGGCCACTTCCCAGGGGGCTGACTATCGATACCAGTGGAGTACGGTCAACGGAAGCTTCGCTACCGCCGACGATATTCTCCAGCCGGAAGTGGATGCTCCGGGAGCCTATACGCTCCTCGTTACGGATACCCGCAACGGCTGCAGCGCCCAGGACGAGGTGGCAATTGATGAAAATACAACGCCCCCGGTTGCCGATGCCGGCTCTGCCGACGAACTCACCTGTACCCAAACGGCGATCACCCTCGGCGGCCCCAACCTGTCGGAAGGCCCGGATTTCCAATATCAATGGGGGAGCAGCGACGGTAATTTCAGCTCCGCTGCCGATATCGCCCGGCCTACGGTGGATGCGCCGGGTACTTACGAACTGCTGCTCACCGACACCCGCAACGGCTGCACCGCCACCGGCCAGGTGCTCATCGGACAGAACCTGACCGCGCCCGCCGTCGACGCCGGCCCCGATCAGGTGCTTACCTGCGAGAATGCCGAGCTGACGATCGGAGGGAACACAACGGCGCAGGGACCGGACTACACCTACCGGTGGACGACCTCCAACGGGCGCTTCAGCGCCGCTACTGACACCCGGACCACCCGGGTCGACGCCGCCGGGGACTATATCCTCGAAGTGAAGGATACCCGCAACGGCTGCACCGCTACCGGGTCGCTTGTCGTTACCGATGAGCAGGAGTTGCCCCGGATCGACCTGGGACCGGAACCGGTATTGACCTGTGAAAATCCTAACCTGCAGCTGGATATCGGCAACTCCGATTCCGGACCGGCATTCTCCTATCAATGGACAACGACAAACGGCAGTATTCTCTCCGGCGCCGATACCGCCACCCCACTCGTCGATCAGCCCGGCGATTACCAACTCCGCGTGGAGAACACCAACACCGGCTGTGTGAATACCGGAATCCTTACGGTCAACGCAGATTTCAATCCCCCGCTGGTTCGCATCGCCGATCCGGATTATCTCAATTGTGAAGTCAGTAGCGTAACGCTCGACGCCTCTGCCTCCGACAGCGGCAGCGACTACCAGATCGTATGGCGCATCCCTACGGGGAGCTCCGGTCTGCCCGGCGCCACAACCCTGACGCCGGCCGCTTCATCGGTCGGTATTTACGAATTGGTTATCACCGATACCCGCAATGGTTGCCGCGACTCCGCCCAGGTGACCGTGCGGGATACCCTGAACACGATCCTTGCCGACCCGGGAACCAGCGCTGAACTCACCTGTAGCAATCCCACTACAACGCTGGACGGAAGCGCTTCCTCCACGGGAGCGGACATCGTTTACCAGTGGTCGACCACCGACGGACAAATTGATTCCGATCCCTCGGCGGTCGCCATTACCGTCAGTGCTCCCGGAACCTACCGGTTGCTGGTGCGCGACACTTTCACCCGCTGCAGCTCCGCGGGTACGGTGACGCTCAGTAGCGACCGGACGCCTCCTGTCGCTGAGGCAGGACCCGCTCAGACCTTAACCTGCGAGGTAAATCAGCTTACGCTAAACGGGAGTGGAGCCGGCAGCGCCGATCTTCGCTACCAGTGGAGCGGCCCCTGCCTTGTCTCCGGTTCGCTTACCCCGGCGCCAGTAGTAGGTTGCCCCGGCACTTACTTTTTTACCGTTGAGAATCAAAGCAACGGCTGTATCGCTACCGATAGTGTTACCATCACTGAAGATCTGGAGCCGCCGACCGCCGTCATAGTAGCGCCTGCCCCTCTGACCTGTCGTGCTAATTCCGTCACCCTGGATGCAGGAGCCTCCTCTACCGGTACTGCTTTCAGCTATTCCTGGTCGGGACCGGGGCTGACGGGAAATACTTCGACCCTGCAAGTCACTGTCGATGCCCCCGGGATGTATACCCTGGAGGTGACTAACAACGACAACGGTTGTACGCAAACGGCCAGCGTAACGGTCGATAGCGAAATCACATTACCCGATGCTGACGCCGGCCCCGATCAAAGCATCGATTGCAACAATCCAACCCTGGTATTGGGAGGAAATAATACGGCCGCCGGTCCGGAAATATCTTACCGCTGGACTTCTATCGACGGCGTCGTCTCGGGCCCCTTTGATCAACCTCTTTTGACCGTTGATATTCCCGGCGCCTATATTCTGCAGGTAACCGATGAGAATACCGGTTGTACGGGTGCCGATACGGTCATCGTCGATTTGGACCGGGAAGCCCCTGTCGCCGACGCCGGCTCCGCCCGGGAGCTGAACTGCTCTGTACGGACAGTCACCCTCAACGGCAGCCGCTCCAGCCCGGTTCCCGGGGGAGATATCGTTTACGAATGGTCCGGCGACTGCCTGCTGACCGCACCTGACCAGCCCTTCGTCCAGGTTAACTGTGCCGGTGTATATTACCTCCGGGTCAGTAACCAGCGCAACGGTTGTGTCGGGGTTGACAGCGTGCGCGTCACTGAGGATCAGGAAGGGCCGAATGTAGTGCTGGCGGATACGGCTTATATCGACTGTGTTTCCGGGGTGGCCCGGCTTGACGGCAGCCGCTCATCCGGCGGTATTTTCAGCTGGCAGCGCAACGGTGTGCCGACCGGATTGAGCGACGCCGTAATCGAAGTGTCGGAAGCAGGCGCTTATCAGCTGATCGTCAGCAACAGCTCTTTGGGGTGCGCCGACACCGCACAAATTCAGGTGCTGCTCGACTGCCGGCCGGTGGCTTCCATCGCCGCTCCGGATACAGTGAGCTGCCGGCAGGATATTATAACGCTGGATGGCAGCGCCTCTTCTTCCGGAGAGCAGTACGAGTATCAGTGGATTACGGACGCACCGGAGTGCCTGGTAGACGGGGCGCAAAGCCTGAACCCCCGCCTGCGCTGTGGGGGTACGTTTACGCTGATCGTCCGCAACCCTTCCGTCGGTCTGAGCGATACGGCTTCGGTGACTGTGGTAATGGATACCCTCACCCCGGAAGCTGTTGCGGAGGTAAGTGGTGAGATCACCTGCAGCCAGCCGGAGGTGACCCTGGATGCTGCCGGCTCCGTCACCGGCCCCGATATCCAGTATTTCTGGTCCGACTTTTTGGGAGATACCCTCAGCAATGATCTGACGACTACGGCCTCCCGCCCCGGGGCTTATTTGCTGGAGGTCGTCGATCAACGGAACGGCTGCCGGGGCGTGGATTTTGTCGTGGTAGAACAAGATGGAGCAGTTCCGGACATCCGTTTTGGCAACGATGTAATTCCCTGCCAGGAGGACGAGCTGCGGCTGGAAGCTCTGGTGGATCCTGCCGGTGCTGACTACGACTATCAGTGGTCGGGCCCCGGAATTATCGCCGACGGCGAAACCCAGGCCGTGCTGATCAATCTTCCGGGCGCCTATGAACTGCAGGTCACCAACCGCGATAATGGCTGCGTAGGGCGCAACGCTGTGGTCGTTACGGAAGAGGGTTGCGCCCCTTGTGTGCAACTACTACCTGCCGATACCATCACCTGCAGCAAGGAAACTATCCGCCTGGAAGCCCGCTTCTGTGATGATTGCAGTGGCTGTGTGATAGAATGGCAAAGCCCGGAGGGGCAGATACTGGAGGGACCGAATACGCTGACCCCTCTGGTGGGCGCTGCCGGCACTTACGAAATACGGGTGACCAATCCGGCGGGATTTGTGAGCGTTGACCAGGTGAGGGTCAGCGAGAATACCTTTTCACCCTTTGTTAATGCAGGTCCCGATCGCTTCCTCACCTGCGCAATTTCTGAGGTCTTACTCGATCCGGAGGGGGGAGCCTTACCGGCCGGTTACGAATACCAGTGGCGGGACAGGCAAAATGCTCCGTTGGCGCCGGCCGGTGTCGCCTCGCTGTCGGTGGATGCTCCCGGAACCTACGTATTGGAGGTGGTCGATCTGAGCAACGGCTGCCTGGCAGCAGATACGGTAGAGGTCGCTGTAGATACGGTTGCGCCGGTAGCCGAGGCCGGGCCGGTCAGGATGCTGACCTGCGACCCTGGTTTCGTTCTGCTCGACGGCAGCACCTCCAGTTTAGGTCCGGACATTAGCTACGCCTGGAGCACGGGGCCTGCCGGCAATATTCTCAGCGGCGCCGCAACGCCCAACCCCACGGTTAACGCCGCAGGAACCTATTTTCTAACCGTGACCAACCTATCAAATGGATGTGCTGCTACTGACAGCGTACGCGTGGAACAGCAAAATGCCTTACCTCCGCTGCCCGGGTTGAGCGATCGTGATCTGACTTGCGCTCTTCCGGTGCTCGGGCTCGACGGAACCTCTCCCGGCAGTGGCAATTATTTTTACGAATGGTGCCGGCTGGACGGAAACGGCAATCCGCTCGATTGCTCTTCAGAAGCAGTGATCCTGGTTGATCAGCCCGGACGCTACCGCCTGGTGATTACCGAAATCAGCACCGGTTGCCAAAATATGCTTTCGGTAAACATTGGAGCGGCGCTGAATATTCCTCAGGTAGAAGCAGGAGAAAACCGGGAGCTAGGGTGTGGCGATAACGGCATCCGGCTTCAGGGAAGCGCCGGCCCTGCCGGCGCCTCTCTGAATTATCGCTGGACGCACGAGGACGGCGCTTTTATAGAAGAAGCCAACAGCCTGAGCCCGACCATTTTTACGCCGGGTGTCTATCAGCTGCAGGTAAGCGATGATAGCTCGGGCTGCTCCGCGCGTGACAGCCTGCTCATCACGCAGGACGAAAATATGCCGGAAGTACAGATCAGTGAACCCCTGCCGCTGACCTGCCTGCGCGACCAGGTACAACTGGCGGCAGGCGCTACTACGGTGAGTGGGGATGTGCGTTTTGAATGGCAAACGGAGGAGGGACGAATTATCAGTGGTGCTTCCGGCCCCACCCCGCTGGTGGACCGCCCCGGGCTCTACGAATTGCGGGTCACCGATCCGGGAAATGCTTGTTCTGCGCTGGTGGCGGTGGAAGTGATTACCAACCGCAAGGCTCCGGTGGCGGCAATTGCAAATGAGGAGGAGCTCTTGCTCGATTGCCGGAATGAGACGCTGACGCTGGATGGCCGTCTTTCAGAAGAGTTGAGTGATGCTGTCCTTCTCTACAGCTGGCGCGTACTCAACGGGGCTCCGATTAACGGAAATCCTACCGATGCCGAAGTGACGGTCAGCTCCCCTGGTTTGTACCGGCTTGTGGTAACCGATACGGACAACGGTTGCCGGGATACGCTCGATCTATCCGTTCGCCGGGATCCCCGCCTGCCAGATGTGGTTATTGCGCCCCCGGATGTAATTACCTGTTCCCAACCGGAAGTCCTGCTCAACGGAGGGGCTTCTTCGGCCGGACCGGGCTTTAGCGCTACCTGGCGAAACGCTGAAGGGGAGCTCCTGGCTACGGATCAGTTCAATCTGGCCGTGGCGGAACCAGGCACTTATCAGCTGTTGATTATCAGTGAAGAGACTGCCTGTGCAGATAGCGCCCGGGTGACTGTCTCCGCTGATACGGTAAGCCCCGCGGCGCGCATCTTTCCTCCGGAGGCGCTCGATTGCCAGTCACAGCAGGTAGAATTGGACGGCACTGCTTCTTCCACCGGTGGTGATATCGCCTATACCTGGCTCTTTGGACCGGGAAATATTGTCGGTGGCCAAAATAGCGCCGTGGCGGTTGTAGATGCCCCCGGCCAGTATACCTTGCAGGTCCGCAATATCAGGAATGGATGTTTTGATGTATCCTCGGTCAGGGTAGAACAACAAACCACGCCGATCGATACCGCTCGCATACGTATCGAAGCGCCCCGTTGTGACGGCAGTGCTACCGGAACAATTCGCATCGACAGCGTACAGGGCGGCACGGGGCCGTTCCTGTATGCGCTGGATGATAACTTGTTCGTCTCGCAGCCGGGCTTTACCGACCTGCAGCCGGGGCAATACCAGGTTCGCATACAGGACAGTAACGGCTGTGAGTGGAGCAGCAGCGTAGAGATTCCCGACGCGAATACGCTCCGGGTAGACCTTGGCCCCGATCGCTTGATCAAGCTGGGCGATACGGTATTGCTAAAAGCGGACATCCGGGGAGGCAGCTACGAAAGGCTCACCTGGTCCCCCCTTGATTCTGCAATGGTACAAGGCAAACCTCAACAGCTCTTCCGCCCGAAGCAAACGACTACTTATCAGGTGAGCGTCGAGGGGCAGGGGTGCGTATCAACGGATTTTATCACCATCACCATTACTAAAGAACGTATCGTTTTCGCTCCTACCGCTTTCTCTCCGGACGGCGATGGAACAAATGATCGGTTTTTCCTGCAGACCGGGCCGGAGGTACAGCTCATCAAATCTTTCCGGATCTTCGACCGCTGGGGTACCCTGGTGTACAGCGGAGGCCCCTTTCCGCCCAACGATCCTTCTCTCGGCTGGGACGGAACCTTTCAGGGGCAATTGCTCAAACCGGCCGTCTTCGTTTTTTTCGCAGAGGTGGAGTTTATTGATGGCTGGGTGGAATTGGTGAAGGGGGACGTTGCCTTGATCAGGTAAGAGCATGTTTAAATTTTCATCCTTCGGTCCCAAACGGCGCCTTCGCCCAGAGACAAAATCCATCCGTTTGGAACTCGAACTCGAAATTTAAACATGCTCTGAGGAATTACCAAATCAAACCATGGCCGTAACCAGCTGCACCACACCACCTATTACGTACTGAACGCCAATCGCCATAACGATAAAGCCCATGATTCGCGTCATGGCCTTAAGGCCGGCTTCTCCCAACAGTTTGTACAGATAGGGAGCAGATTTGAGTATGAGGTAGACGATGAGCGCCAGAAAAACGATGACGATCGCGATGACGGTCCGATGTTCCAGCAGAGGATTTTCCGCATACAGACCAATGAGCAGGGAAATGGACCCCGGCCCCGAAAGCATGGGCATGGCCATGGGGGCAAAGGAGATGTCATCCTTCTCAAGCGCTTCGTTACGCACCTTCTTATTGATACGGCTTTCCGTAAAATTTCCACTGAGCAGGGTATAACCGGAGCTGAGAATCACCAACCCGCCGGCAATGCGCATGGCATTGATACTGATGCCGAAAAAACTCAGAATCAGCGTACCCGCAAAGAAGAAAGTCAGGAGAATGAGCGCAAAATACAAGCTTGTATGAAACGCGGTTTTATTGCGCTCCGCCTTCGTGTGGGAAGGCGTCAAAGCAAGAAATACGGGTACGGCTCCCATCGGGTTGACTACCGAAAATAAAGAAGCCAGTACGGCGATGAATAATTCCAGCATGTCGCTTGTAGTCGGTTTTTATTTTAATAGATAAATGGAAACCAGGAAAACACTTCCTCAAGACCTATGGTTCCGAGAGATGCAGAATTTTTATAAAATAACAGCTTGTTTATGTGTCTTTTTAGAAATTTAATTTGGTTCTAGTGATAGGTGGGGTGAAAAAGGACAGGACGGCGGAAAGTATGACAGAAATGAACCTGGTGTTTGATGGGAAGAAAATAATTATTTCGGGGCGAAAAACAGGAGAGGAATAAAAAAAAGAGGGGCACGCAGCCCCTCCTCAGAAAAAACACCTAAAACCCATATTCATATCATGAAAACCTTCACTTTGAAAGAGGTTCCGAAGAACCCCGGAACAGTGATCATTTTCTGCTTATATCTTTTCCCTCATCACTGTTTTCGATCTTTTGACGCGGTGTGATCATTCAAGTCACACCTTTTTTAATTTTTTAATTCGGAAATATTCCGATCTATATTTCAGCGTAGTTTCAGATGTCTGAACGGATTGTATCCGGATGAATGCATCGATCAATGCTAAAAAAAGGAGGAAGGGCGGGTTGCCCCTCCTCCGAAAAACACCTAAAACCCATATTTATTTTTTCTGAAGCAGAAACAGTATTAAGTATATTCCGTTGAAGGATTGTGTTTCTTTTTCAATGTGCGGCTTTCTTTAAAACCACTTTTTTGACGAGGTTTTGCGCAAAGGTCACATCTTGAGCCCGTTTGAGCAAAGCTTTAAGGTTATTTTAACATATTTCAGGTTAAATAGTTGATTGTCAAATATTTGTATAGTTTTTGCGCAAGCTTTTTATCACGGATAAAGCTTTTGTTACTAAAAATGATTTCAAGAAAATATTTTTCATTTCATGCCAAAAGAGAGATTTGATACGGCCGGAGAAATGTTGCATTATTGCTGGCATTTATTATTCCAGGCCACCCGGAAACGCTCCCATCCTATGAAAACGCCTGTCGTCGGCACCTATGACACCGATACCCGAGCACCTTATTTACGCACGGTTATCCTGCGGGGCGTTGCTATTCAGGATCGTAAAATTGATTTTTATACGGACGCCCGCTCCCCGAAGGTCAGGCAGCTGCGTGCGCATCCCCAGCTGAGCTGGTTGTTTTGGGACGATAAAAAAAGCATACAGGTACGAGCCAGGGGGATTCCGATGCTGCATCACGGGGATGAAGTCGCCCGGAATCGCTGGCAGCAGATTGGGTTGGAGGGACGAAAGAACTACGCCGGTGCAGTGCCTCCCGGTACTCCTGCTGAAGAGGCGACCCGCGGGCTGCCGGATTTCTGGCAGGACGACATGCCGCTGCGGCAGTCGGAATACGCCTTTGACCATTTCATGCTGGTGGCAACCGAAGTGCTGGAAATGGATTGTCTGTTGTTGCATCCGGGAGGCCATCAGCGCATTCAGTACACCTGGGATCCGGCACAAAAGGATTGGAGCGGGGGATGGGTGGTGGCGTGAAGGGTTCAAGGTTCAGGGGTGAATTCCGTAATAGGGCTCTTGAACCTTGAACGATCATTCCCCCGGCCCGTCGAGTTTCACATTAACGGTGACCGGCCGGCCGTTGCGGATAACGGTAATGGGGACGGTCTGCCCGCTTTTAAATTGCTCAAGGGCCAACTGAATATCATTGACTTCTTCCACTTTTTCATCACCTATGCTGACGATGATATCACCGAGTTGGATGCGGCCCTGGCGGCTGCGCTGAGTTGGCTGCAGGCCGGCGCGATCGGCGGCGCTGCCCGGGGCAACCCGGTAAATCAGCGCTCCTTTTTCGATGCCTAAGCTGGGGTAGTAGGTTTCCGGGACCAGGGTGATGCCCAAGCTGGGCCGCTGTATTTCTCCGTAGGCGATCAGTTCCGGAACCACCCAGCGTACCTCATCGACGGGAATGGAAAAGCCGATTCCGGCGGAAGCGCCGGAAGGACTGTAAATAGCGGTGTTGACCCCTATGAGGCGCCCCGAGGAATCGAGCAGCGGACCGCCCGAATTACCCGGGTTGATAGCGGCATCGGTCTGAATAACGTCACGAATGGGGATACGGGCCACCGATTCTATTTCGCGACCCAGCGCGCTGATGATCCCTTTGGTCAGGGTTTGGTCAAGGCCAAAGGGATTACCAATAGCATATGCGACCTGCCCCACGAGCAGGTTATTGCTGGCCCCGACGGGAATGGGTTGCAGCGATTCGGCCGGTGTTTCAATGCGGAGTACAGCGAGGTCTTTCTCCGCCGCGTAGCCGACAAGCCTGGCATCCCAGGTGCTTCGGTCAGCCAGCGTCACCTGTGCTCGGTCGGCGCCCTGAATGACGTGAAAGTTAGTGACGATATGCCCTTGCTTGTCCCATACAAAACCCGATCCGGTACCGCGCGGGATTTCGGAAATATCGCGACTGAAATAATCCGTGCGTACATTAGAGGTGGTAATAAAACAAACTGAAGGGGCTGCATCCTGGAATAGCCGGATATTGAATACTTCTTCCTGTGTCAGGTCATTACGTGGAATCTCCCGACGCGTATTAGCTGTCTCTTCGGCAGCCTCAGTGGATGTGAAGACCGAATCGGCAGTTTCCCTTTCCGGCGGTGGCTTTGGCCCCGCGTCCTGGCTTTTCCAGGCAAAACCTGCGAAGAAACCGGCGATGAGTAGGGAAACCCAGACGAGAAAACGCAAACTGTTAGTCTTTACTGCCATAGGAGTAAGGAATTATTGAATAATTCTTCGCTTTTGCCGGCGGGTGATAAGGATTGAATATTTCCCCGAATCCAGCAAGTGATTCAGTTCTATTGATGAAACTCGTCTTATTTGGTGTTTGTTTGGAGTTCTACGTTTTGCGTTTTTTCTTTTTGGCGGCCGGGAACAGGACGTTATTCAGAATCAGCCGGTAACCGGGCGAAGTGGGATGCAGGTTCAAATCGGTTTCCGGATCGTAGACGAAGTGCCGGTAGTCCTCGGGGTCGTGGCCGCCGTAGAAGGTCCAGAAGCCCTCGCCGAAGGTGCCGTGGATATAGCGCACTTCGCTGGCCGGCTTATTTTCTCCGAGAACCAGAACACTGGACTTGACGTGCTGCCTGCGGAAGGCGGTGGTTTGTCCCATAAAGCCTTTGACCGTTCGGGTATGATTTTGCGTCAGCATAGTCGGTACAGGATCCCACTTGGCGGAGAAATCGAATAAGGTAAAATAATCCTGTTCCGGGGAAACGTTGCGCCCGCGGTTGTGATCGATGGAAGAATATTCGTATTCCAGCGGATTTTTTGAAAGCGAGAAATCTTTAAAGGCGAAGGTGTTGTCAAAATTGAGTTTTTCCTGCGCGGTAGGGTCCGGCGGATCGCCGTCATAGATGGAGGCGCAGATATCAATGCCTTCGGCTGCCAGCGCAATATCGTAGGTGTCGGTAGCTGAACACATGGCGAACATAAAGCCGCCGCCGCCCACGTACTGCCGGATTTTTTTAACCACGCCGAGTTTGAGTTGCGAGACCTTGCTGAAACCAAGACTTTTGGCCATCGCCTCCATGCGCCGCACATTCTCCCGGTACCAGGGCATGTTGTGGTAGCTTCGGTAAAAGCGACCGTACTGCCCGGTAAAGTCCTCGTGGTGGAGGTGCAGCCAGTCGTACTGGGCCAGCATATCATTCATCACATCTGTATCGTAGACCGTCTCGTAGGGAATTTCCGCGTAGGTGAGCACCAGCGTTACCGCGTCGTCCCAGGGTTGTACTTTTTCTCCCTTGGCGTTGAAATCAGGCGTGTAAACGGCGATCTTCGGTGCTACCTCCAGCTTCATGGCGTCCATATTGACTTCCGGATCGCTGATTTCCTCACGGATCTTGGCAAATTGCGCATCGGCGATAATCTCGTAGCTCACACCCCGGGTGAGGCATTCTTTTTCGAAGAGGCGATTATGGGGGAAGGCAAAGCTGCCGCCCCGGTAATTGAGCAGCCACCAGGCTTCTACTTCGTTCGACAGCACCCAGTAAGTGATGCCGTAGGCTTTGAGGTGGTTGCGTTGTGACTCTTCATCCATCGGGATCAGGATGTAGGCTGCATGTGCCTGCAGCATGCCGAAAGCAAGAATAACCAGGGCAAGAAAAAGACGTTTCATAGTTATATGTTCAAGAGGTTTCAAATGCAGAATAAATGAAAACAAAAGACCGGGTGCCAAAGATCCGGCCCGCAGTTCACAATTTAGGGATTCCGTTCCGGAGGAAAGGATCAGGCTTATCAAATCAACCAGATATGTAACGAAAAATAGGAAAAATTGATTGCGGACGCCCCCTTTTAACAAAACTGTAACAACCCGGTGAGAATGGCCCGGTAAAAAAAGGGTATAATTGTATTCGGTGCCGCAACTTTGCATTGAATACGACGTTCCTTGATGAAACGGGCAATTTCTTGTTTATTTGCGTGCTATTTAGGAATGCTGTACCTCCGATTGTGTGAAGAATTATGAAGAATTTGACTTTTCAATATCCTGCTTGGTTTATCGTCTTTTGTGTATTGTTGGGACTGGTCTACGCATTTACCCTATACTACCGTGATCGCAGCTTCCGCGAGCACGGCGCCCGGCTCAATCTTCTGCTGGGAGGGCTGCGTTTCTTTACAGTCACCCTACTCAGTTCACTGCTGTTATCCCCGCTGTTGAAGTCCTCGGTGATTGACACGAAAAAGCCGATTATCGTGCTGGCACAGGATGCCTCGCAGTCTGTCGCGGCAGAAATGGACGAAGCAGAGCAAAGGGCTTACCTGAACCAGCTGGATAATCTGTCACAGGAACTGTCGCAGGAATACGAGTTGGTCGAATACGCCTTCGGGAACTCCGTCCGGGAAGGGATCGATACGGTAATGAATGACAAGGTGACCAATATATCTAACCTGCTGACCGATCTCTATGACCTTTACAGCAACCAGAACCTGGGCGCCGTCATTCTGGCTTCCGACGGCATATACAACGAGGGCAGCAATCCGGTATATGCCAGCACCCGCCTCTCGGCGCCGATCTATACGATTGCGCTCGGCGACACTACTCCTAAGCGCGACGTTGTCATCAAGCGGGTTTTTCACAATCGTATTGCCTATCTGGGTGACCGCTTTAGCATACAGGTAGATGTTGCCGCCCAGAATTACAACGGAGCGAATACGAATGTGACGGTATATAAGGTGGTCGATGAAAACCGGCAGCAATTGCAACAGGTCCCGCTTCAGATTAATCGCGGTGATTTTTTCGAAACCAAGGAACTAATCCTGGATGCCTCGGAAAGCGGCGTACAGCGTTACCGCGTGGTCGTCGGCGCTCTGGAAGGAGAAGCCTCCCGCGCTAATAATGTAAAGGATATTTTCGTCGATATACTGGATGCCCGTCAGAAAATTCTTATCCTGGCCAACGCTCCCCATCCTGACCTGACTGCCTTGCGGCAAAGTATCATCAACAATAAGAATTATCAGGTGACGATTGCCTACGCGGATGATTTTCAGGGCAACCTGGCTGCGTTCGACTTTGTGATCTTCCACCAGCTGCCCAGCCGCAATCACGATATTGCCGGCATTCTCAACCAGCTGGACAAAAACAACACCTCGCGGTTCTTCATCGTGGGTGCACAGACCAACCTAAGCCGCTTTAATCAGTTGCAGCCGCTATTGAATATTGTTGGCGACGGCCGTAATACCAATGAGGTGCAGGCAAGGGTGGCTCCGCAGTTTAATCTGTTCAACATGGAAGAGCGCGTAGTAAACAATCTGCCTAACTTCGCTCCGCTCACCGCCCCCTTCGGTGAATTTCAGGCTTCCCCCAATGCGTCGGTGATGCTTTATCAACGCATCGGCAAAGTGGATACCCGCTACCCCTTACTCGTTCTGGGCAGTGATAACGGCACGAAGACCGGCGTGCTGGCCGCCGAAGGGATCTGGAAATGGCGGCTGTTCGACTATCTGCAGCACGAGAACCACGAGCTGTTCAATGAACTGCTGGGGAAAACGGTGCAGTACGTCAGTCTCAAAGAGGATAAGCGGCGCTTCCGGGTCAACATCAGCAAGAATATTCTCGATGAGAACGAAGCTGTCTATTTCGACGCCGAGCTCTATAACGATAGCTATGAACTGATTAATGATCCGGACGTAAGTATCGTCATCACGAACAGTGAAGGCAACGAATTCGCTTATACCTTCAACAAGACCAATCAGGGGTATACCCTCAACGCGGGCACCCTGCCGGTCGGTAATTACAACTTCCGGGCCAGTGTTAAGGTCAATGGTGAGGAGCTGGATTACAACGGGCAGTTCAGCGTGCAACCCATTCAGCTGGAACTGTACGAAACGACCGCCGATCACGCCTTGCTGGGGCTGCTGAGTGAAAAGTACGGTGGGCGGTTGCTCTATCCGGAAGACCTCTCCTCGCTGCCTCAGCTCATTGCTGAACGAGGCACCGTTAAGCCGGTCATCTACGAGACTACCAAAACGCGCTCGGTCATTAACCTGAAGTGGATTTTCTTCCTTCTCCTGCTGCTGCTAACGGTAGAGTGGTTCTTCCGGCGGTACTTCGGGTCGTATTAACCCGGATTGAATCTTTATGGTGGTTCTGACAGCAGACAAAAAAAGAGTCACTGCGTTTTCCGACGCAATGACTCTTTTTGTTCGTGTTCTTTGCTGAGTTGGGTTTCAGGTGTCAGCGGGGAAAGTTTACCAACTCATATCATCTTCCGTTTCTACCTCTGACTTTTCTCCATCGTCATCTTCGTTGTTTTCTTCGGCCAAACGGGCCTGATACTCTTCGTGGCGGCGGGTGTACTCATCGTAGTCGTAGTCGGGCATCAGCTCTGTCTTGACATGGTTGATGACGTCTTCCAGGCTGGTGAGAAAGCGATTGAAGTCCTCTTTGTACAAAAAGAGCTTGTGGCGCTCGTAACCATCGCCGTTGAAACGCTTGGTGCTTTCAGTGAGTGTCAGGTAAAAGTCGTCGCCTTTCGTTTTGCGTACATCAAAAAAGTACGTTCTCCTTTTCCCAGCACGAACCTTCCTCGAATACACACTCTCGAATCTTCTGTGGTTTCTCTCCTTGTCCACTTTTTAAAAGGTTTGGTTAATAGAAAAAAGTTAGTCTCTCTCTACAAAAGTAAAATTTTGCGGATGATTTCAAAAAAAACGGAATGAAATTGGGTCCTGGGTGCTAGTCGGATGAGTCAGGCCGATCCCCCTTTCTGCCTTCCGCCTTCGATCTGGGTGCTGCCTACTGCTGACTACTCTGCTCTTCCGTACGCTGTTTTTCGTACAGGCTGAAGTAATACCCTTTATTGTCGAGCAGTCCCTCATGCGTGCCCTGTTCGACGATGTTACCGTCTTCGAGAACGAGGATAAGGTCGAACTGAAGCAGGGCGTAGATGCGGTGGGTGATGATGATGGCCGATTTTTCCGAAAGGGTTTCGTTAAAATACCCCAGGATTTGTTTTTCTGTATTGGTATCGACGGCGGAGAGGCAATCGTCGAGGATGATGATGTCGGGGCGTTTGATGAGGGCGCGGGCGATGGAGACGCGCTGTTTTTGCCCGCCGGAGAGGGTGACACCGCGCTCACCGACCCTGGAGTCGAACCCGTAGGATAACTCCGTAATGTCTTCGTACACGGCGGCGTGGCGGGCGAACTCTTCGATTTCCTGCTGACTGGCGTCGCGTTTGCCGAAGGCGATATTGGCGCCGACGGTATCGGAGAAGAGGAAGGTATCCTGGGGGACATAGCCGATACGTCGCCGGAGATTATCGAGATCGTGATTTTCAATATCGCGCTCATCGAGGCGGATTTCGCCGCCCGTAACGTCGTACATACGCACGAGCAGGTCGGCGATTGTCGTTTTGCCGGAGCCGGTTTTGCCTATGATAGCCATTTTTTGTCCGGGGTTCAGCTCGAAACTGATGTTTTTCAGGGCCTGAATACCCGTATCGGGATAGGTGAAGGAGACGTCATCAAAGACGATGTGTCCTTTTAAAGGGATGGGATCTGGCTGCGGGTTGGTGATAGAAGGTTCGGTATGTAGAAACTCGTTGATGCGCTTCTGGGAGGCGGCGGCCTGCTGCACGATAGAGGCGATCCAGCCGATGGCCGTTACCGGCCAGGTGAGCATGTTGACGTAAATGACGAACTCCGCAATATTGCCGGGGGTGATGGAGCCGCGTACTACCTGCAGCCCGCCGATGTACACGGTCAGGATGGTGCTGGCCCCGATGAGAAGGAGCATCAGCGGATAGAAGGCGGCGTTGACCTTGGCCAGTCCCAGCGCTTTATCTTTGTAGTCATCGCTTTGTGTGGTGAAATGGCGGACCATAGGAATTTCCTGTACATAGGATTTCACCACCCGTATACCGGAGTATACCTCCTGGGCAATACTGTTCAACTGAGACAGCTGCCGCTGGATGATTTCACTTTTCTTATTGATAATATTGCTGACGTAGTAGATGGAAATCGACAGGACAGGCAACGGCGCCAGTACGAACAGGGTGAGTTTCACACTGACGTTGAGCATGGAATAGATGACCATGACGAATAGCGAAACCAGGTTGATCCCGTAGAGCACGGCCGGTCCCAGATACATTCGCACCTTGGAGACATCCTCGCTGATGCGCGCCATCAGATCGCCGGTTTCATTGCGTTTGTAAAATGCCAGATCGAGCTTTTCGTAATGACCAAACAGTTCTTTACGCATATCGTACTCGATCAGTCGCGACATGACGATGATGGTTTGCCGCATAAAGTACATGAAAATTCCCATCAGGATGGCCAAAAACAGAACGAGCGCTCCGAAAAAGAGCAGATTGCGCCCCAGATAGGCAAAGAGGTCGGCCTGCAAGGGGAAACCTTGATACAGGCGGTACAATCCAATGTTTTCGATGACCAGGTCGAGGGCTTCCCGGATCATCTGCGGCTGTAACACCCGGAAATAATTGGACAGAGAGACGAAAATGATACCCAGCAAAAAACGCCAGCGGTACTTGATGAAATATTTATTGAGAACGGAGAGGTGCTTCACGGGTCGTGCCTGCTTTTTTCTGTTTTTCGGCGGAGCAATCAAAATCAATTCCCCCAGTCGAAGGCTCGTGTGGCGAACCTGATAGTTATTACTAAACCGCTGAACAGCCGATTAGTTGCAGTGGCACAAAAATAGGATATTTTCCGTAAAAGTTCAGGTGGCCTTTTGTGCCGGATTTACTTACTTTTGATAGTAGCCTATGGCGTATTTTTCCAGCCCCTAACTTTTTACCAAAAATCTGAACCACCATGAGCCGGATTGTAACCTTAGATGAATTTATCATTCGACGACAAAAAGACTTCCCCTACGCATCGGGAGAACTGACGGGTTTGCTGCGCGATATCGGCGTCGCCGCCAAGATCGTCAACCGCGAGGTCAACAAGGCGGGGTTGGTGAATATCCTCGGCGAAGCCGGCGCGGAGAACAGATCGGGGGATTCCGTTAAAAAACTGGATCTCTACGCAAATGATAAGTTGATCGAAGGTTTAAAAAACAGCGGTGAGTGTTGCGGTATCGCCTCGGAAGAAAACGAGGATTTCATTCCCATCCGGTCGGTCGCTTCCAAAACCTCTAAGTACGTCGTTGTCTTTGACCCACTTGACGGTTCCTCCAATATCGATGTCAATGTGTCGGTGGGAACAATATTCGGCATTTTCCGGCGCGTTAGCGATCCGGCCGGTGCCTGCCGCTTGGAAGACTTTCTGCAGCCCGGCACTGAACTCGTTGCCGCCGGCTACGTCCTCTACGGGACCTCCACCTTGCTGGTCTACTCAACCGGCAGGGGCGTCAACGGCTTCACCCTCGATCCTTCCATCGGTGAATTCTGCCTCTCCCACCGCGATATCCGGATTCCGGAACGCGGTCGCTACTACTCCGTCAATCAGGGTTATTACCTGAAGTTCGACGTGGAAATGCGGCGCTATATCGATCAGTGTTCGGATATGAACCTGCGCCTGCGCTATATCGGCTCCATGGTGTCCGATATTCACCGTATCCTCTTTCAGGGCGGCATTTTTCTGTATCCCAACACGCGCAAGTACCCGCACGGCAAACTGCGCCTGGTATACGAATGCAACCCACTGGCCTTCATCGTAGAACAGGCGGGCGGTAAAGCCATTACCTGCCAGTTGGAAAGCATCCTGGAGATGAAAGTAAAGCATCTGCACCAACGCGCCACGATCGCCATCGGCAGCCCGGTTATGGTGGACGAGATGAAGCAATTTGTGGAGCGGTATAGCGCGGTGACGCATTGAAAATGATGAATGGGTTGGTAGTTAATTGAAAATCCGAGGAGTCGACAGTATTGGATTAAGGCAGGTAATCTGCGCTCAACGGAGGGGAGCAACAGAGTGATTGCAGAACAAGCACGGAACCATCCGGAGCGAGGTCGAACCCTCTCAACTTCCGTTCATCCAGTTGAGCCCACCGTTGATCAACAGGTAGATCAGCGTTGCAGCCAGGGGAGCGAGAATAGATATAGACATAAACCGGTAATACCAGGCGGGCACGTTAGAGCGCTCCACCCATTCTACGATCAGGGAGATGAGGAGAATGAGTATGAAGATACCGGCGAAGACGAGGCTGATCAGGGTAGCCAGGTAGTCATTCCACAGCCAGAGGATTAGGTACAGCAGGAATTCACCAAGGAAAATTTCCGGCAGGTAGGATTTAGTCATGCGCTTTAGTTCAGTCAGGTATTCAACTCAAAGAAAAATATTTTTGCCAAGGAAAATTATTCCCGGTAGAATAGGGATAAATTTCTACTGCCTTCTGCAGGAAATCTACTATTGGGGACTGTTTACGGTTCTTCCCGCCGACCTTTCAGGTGCTTGGGTAAACCCTGTGGAATTCGCGAAGCGACTATTCCACAGGGTAAACCTTCCGACTTTCCATTTCCGGCTTCCGGCTTCCGACTTCAGAACAGTTCCGGTTGCATAAAGGGGATAAGCGCCAGGATGAGCGGCTGCCGGTACAGCGCTTCCCGGCTGACGAGCTCGCGGGAGAGCATGCCGACGGCGCCGCCCCTTTGTTTGACATTATGTACGCCGAATAGCTCATCGATGAGGGGGCCCAGTTCTTCGCCTTCCGCCAGTCGTTGCTGAAGAGAAGCGGGCAGAGGGAAGGTGGCGCTGCGGGCGCTGCTGGAGCGTTCCGGATGAAGGATGTAGACCCAGCCAAAGGCTTCGAAGGCGCCGTTGTAGCGTTCGACGCCTCCTTCGATGCCTACCCAGAAATCGGCGCCGGGTTGCTGTTCCCTGGCCCGTTTGGCGCGGTTAACGGCACCCTGCAGCGTGGAGGTATCGGTCAACGGCTGTTTGGAAACCCCACTGGGAACGGGAAGGCCGTGCACATCAAAAGGCCCGGATAAAGCCGCTTCAAATGCCCGGTGGACAGACTGTACCTTAACCGGATTGGCAGAACCGACGATGATGCGGGTCATGGGAGAACTTGGATTATTTTGGTGGTGCGTATTTCCTGTTCCGGCTTTCCCTTCATTTTTCCTGAATGCTCCGTCTCAGGCGAAAGCGAAAATCGTAGTCGCGCAATTGCGTAGTCATCACAAGGAGGGAGTCGTTGAGCTCCTGGATATTGTAATTGATATCCATCTGGCTGTCCAGCTGCAGAAGTTTGCCGTCCTCCAGCTCGTAGGAGGCCGTTTCGGTAGCGCCCAGCAGATTGGTTTTCATTTTTCCGTCCTGATAGAACTCGAAGTAAAGTTCTTCAAGCGATTCGGTCGTTTTTCCATTGCGGTAGGCCTGCTGAATTTCCCAGCGGCCGAGGAGGAGTTCTTCTTTTTTATCACTTTGGTCTTCCTGGCAGCCTGTGAGCAGGCCGATACCTGCCAGTAAGAATGCGAAAATCCTAAGATTCATAGGCTTTATCGATATTAAGGTGCGCTGTAAAAGTACCAAAATATTTATCAATTTGTGTTCTGATACGCCAGGATTTGTGCCTGTAGATCCGGTAGATGGACAAAGCAGCGGATGCCTGGCCGTAGGAACCCAGGTAGAGAATAGAACCGCAACGTTTTATGAACCTTTACTTTCCTGTACTCAGGGTTGTCCCGCTGCTTTTATCACAAAGAAGAAGGCGCGGTCACCCCACTTCAGGAATACGCTGGAACTGTTATCGTCTTGGGTTTCGATATTGAAAGTCATGCGTTCGGTAAACTCAGTGTCCAGGTTAGGGACTTCAACCCGCAGTACATCAGCTTCTTTGCTGTAGTTGTAGGCGCCCCACTGATCAGCTTCCTTGTTGAATATGATGGTCCATTTTTCTTTGCCGGGCACGGAGAAGAGGGCATATCTGCCGGCGGGCAGCGGCCGGCCTTCGATCAGCACATCGTTATTGACGGTGAAGGTGGTGGCTTCGTTGGCGCCGGTGCGCCATACTTTGCCGTAAGGCACCAGTACGCCCCAAATGGTGCGTCCCTTGACGCCGGGCTGGCTGTACTCGATGTCGATCTGGAGGTCGTCAATGTTGGCAGTGGCTTTGGCGGGAGGGCTAAGACGCTTCGATGCCATACTTTGCGCTTGTAGCGTAAGTACGGCCAGTGCGAGCGTTCCAAACAGGAGCAGTAGTCTTTTAGTCATTTCAGATGGGAGTGATTTTGTAGAGAAATGTAAAGAACTATAAGAAAAACCTCAAATTTAATCTTATGTTGATAAGGAATCGTTAAAATTACAGCTTAGCCAGTTGCCGCTGCCCGGCGAAGGCGGTCGTTGATGGCCCGGCCCAGGCCTCGTTCCGGTACCGGTTCGGCGATGATCAGATCCAGCGGCAACTGATCCAGGTAGCGGAGTCCGGAAAAAAGATGCCTGGCCGCTTCCGTCAGGTCTCCGGCGGATGACAAGACGACCTGGTGTTCCTCCGGCACTTCCTTGTACTGGTTTTGAAAAGTGAGTAACCCGATGCGTTTTCCGGCGTGTTGCTCCAATAGTTGTGGAATATCTCCCAGCAGTACAGGCACCCCCGGTGCGTAGTGGCTCTTGAGCATGCCTGGCGCCTGGGGGTTGGAGCTGGAGTGCTCCCGCACCTGTACGGGGCCAATTTGCGCTTCGATATCTTCTACCGCGATGCCGCCTTTTCGAAAAACGGTGGGCTGTCCTTCGGGGAAGCCGACGATTGTACTCTCCAGGCCCACTGCGCAAGGTCCGCCATCGAGGATGTAGCTGATGCGATCTCCTAACTGCCGGGCGACGTGCCCGGCGCGGGTGGGGCTGATATAGCCGAAGGGGTTGGCACTGGGAGCGGCCAGTGGAAAATCCAGCGCCCGCAGTAATTGCAGCGTCAGGGGATGGTCAGGTACGCGAACGGCTACAATAGTCGAGCCAGCGGTGACGATATCGGGAATGCGCTCCCGTTTAGGCAACAGCAGCGTTATCGGGCCGGGCATAAAAGCGGCGGCCAGCTTTTGGGCCGGCGATGGGATATCCAGCACCAATTCAGTAATCCGTTCGTAATGGCTGGTATGTACGATCAGCGGGTCAAAAGCCGGGCGATTTTTCGCGGCGAATATTTTGGCGACGGCCACATCACTAAAAGCATTGCCCGCCAGGCCATAGACCGTCTCTGTTGGGATAGCCACCAGCTCGTTCGCGTGAAGCAATTCTATTGCTCTTTCTATGTCCGTACCGATTAAGGGTGCCGTCACGGTGTTCTATCTTGTTTTCTTAGTGCATGTTTAAATTTCGTTTTCGAGTTCCAAATGGATGAAATTTTAAACATGCTCTCAGCTAACCTCATTTGGGGCAAAGGTGAAAAATATTTGCTAATTTTTCAGGATTAGTCCGGCACCACTGTTCAAAACTCAGCACCTATGACCGAAAAGGAAGTCACTCTACAGGATCCTTATGTCCTTTCCGATGAAAATATCGCGAATCCGCCTGTAACCCTCGGGGGTAAGCTGCGGCAGCTGGGTCCCGGCTTTATCCTCTCCGCCGCCATCGTAGGTTCGGGGGAACTTATCGCCACCACCACGCTGGGCGCCCGGGCCGGTTTCGTTACCTTCTGGGTGATCCTGGTCAGCTGCCTGGTGAAGGTAGCCATACAGCTGGAGTTCGGCAAGCACGCCATCCACAGCGGGGAGACGGTCATGGCGGCCTTCAACCAGCTGCCGGGAAAAAAGCTTGGCCGGGCTCACTGGACGATCTGGACCTGGCTGTTCCTCATGAGTTTTAAACTGCTGCAGGTGGGAGGAATTGTGGGTGGCGTAGCCCTTGTGCTGCGTAGTGCTTTTCCGGAGCTATCTATCGTGCTGCTGGCGTTTGCCGTTGCCACGGTGGTCGCCCTGATGACCTTCCACGGCTACTACCGCTTTGTCGAGGGTATGTCGCTGACCATGATCGGCCTGTTCACGCTCTTCACCCTGGCCTGTCTGATTTTTCTGCAATACACGCCTTATGCCGTACAGTGGGAGGAGGTGGCGAGTGGGCTGAGCTTTGATCTGCCTGCAGCAACGGTAGGGGTGGCCATTGGCGCTTTCGGCATCACCGGCGTGGGGGGCGACGAGATCATTTACTACAATTACTGGTGTATCGAGAAAGGCTATGCCGCCAAAACAGGCCTGCGCCGGGACGATCCGGACTGGGTCGCCCGCAGTAAAGGCTGGATACGGGTGATGTATCTCGATGCCTTGCTTTCCATGCTGGTGTATACTCTTGTTACGGCTGCCTTTTACCTGCTGGGGGCGGCAATCCTGCACCGTAACGGCGTCATGCCGGAGGGCAATGAAACTATAGAAGTGCTTTCCGCCATATATACGGAATCCTTCGGCCCCTGGGCCCGCTCCTTCTTTCTGGTGGGGGCCTTTATCGTGCTATTCTCTACCCTCTTCGCGGCGCTGGCTTCCTGGATCCGCGTATTCACTGATGCTTTCGGCCATATCGGCTGGATCGATTTTGCCGATCAGCAGCAGCGGCGGAAAACAATGGCAATATTGGCCTGGTTCTTTCCCTTCGCCTGGGCGCTTACTTTTTTGCTGATCAAATTACCCGTGTTTATGGTGCTGACTGGCGGGGTGATCGGTTCGGTTATTCTCTTTCTGGTTGTATACGTCGCGATTCATTTCCGGTATAGCCGTCTGCCGGCGGAACTTAAACCGCACTGGTGGTACGATCTGGCTTTATGGATCAGTGCAGCCGCTATCCTGATGGTAGGCATTTATGGGATCTGGCGTATCTGGTAAATGGAATGAAAAGTTGTTTCTCGCCGAAGGCTGAAAAGGAAGAGAGGGATGGAAAATTTAAAATTTCCGGAAGGAAGAATAGTTGAATGCAGTAGTCCGGCTGTCATAGAGCATCTGCTAAACACCGAGCTTCAAACGGGCAATATGCGTCAGGATCGTCCTGTAGTTGACGTGCTTTTTATTTGGCCCGATGCGAATGATTGTCTTATTCCCGATACGAACGCTTAACAGCTTACTACTCTGTTGGAACCAATTAGGCAGTTTGCGGAGCGTAAAAGGGGATAGGCCTCCGGCGGATAGCGTGCGCAGGAAATAACGGAAAGTTTTTCCATCGGTAAAATCAATCATGAGCGGAGCGGTGTCCGCAGTTTTGAAGATATACATTTCTCCATAAGGACATTCACATTCCAGGCGGACCCTGTAATCGATATTTCGTAGAACTTTGACCGGGTTCAAATTTTGTGCTTTAAGTTATGGGATTAAAAATATCCACTTTCCGTCTTCTGGAAAGTGGATATCGGTCGGATGATGACTTTAGCTTTTATTGCGATCCTGCGTGCGGATTTTCAGCGTTCCGTTCATCTTCCACTGGGCGTGGTCGGCATTGTCGGAGGCGCTGCTGGGCACGTGGAGTTCGAAATCTTCAAATTCGTAAGTGATTTCAGCATTACGGCCGGTGAGTTTATCGTACAGTCCGGCCGCCAGTTCGGGCCAATTAGTGGTGTCGTTTGCCATTTTACTTTCAGTTTTTATTAAATAGTTTGAAAATACAATGATTAAACGGTGTCATTAGTGTCTTGTTCATCAATAGTTTTTGAAAGTCAATTTCTTAACGATAGGGTAGAGGGGAAGTTCGGCTGAAATGAATTTGTAAACTGGAAATTGCGGAAAGCTTTGCAGAGGAAATTTTTTAGTATAAAAAGACTTCCGGGTTACCTTGGCGGGTGTTCTCCAAATACGAGTAAATTGAGGGAATGAGTTACCGAAGAGAAATTCAGAGATAATGAAATTATCTTTCCATCTTTCTTCTCAAAGATAAAAACCCAAAAAACGCTGCGAAACACAATCCGGCGAGTCCCAGCATCAGCACCGGGAAACCAAAAATTTCGGCGATCTGCAGCCCTGCCGTCGGGGCAATGACCAGCGCTACCGAGTAGGTCATGGTGTACAGCGCCATATACTGCCCGCGGGTGCGGGGCGTAGAGCGGTCGATGGCCAGCGCGTTGGCAAAGGGCATGCTCAGGATTTCACCGAAGGTGAGCAAGGTGACTGCCAGGAAAGCAACACCGCTCCAGTAGCTGAAAGTGATATAGGAGATATAAGAAAGACCCACTAGTACAGCGCCGGCAGCGACCAGCGGCAGCTTTTTCACCCGCCCCTCCAGCCGGTAGACCACCGGCATTTCGAATAATGCCACCAGCAATCCGTTCAGCGCCAGCAGCGTGCCGATGCGCCCTTCGCTGAAATCGAAGTACTCCTTGTAAAATACGGGGATGGTAGAGAAAAACTGCATGAAGGCGATGGCCACAAAGGTGACGAAAGCGATAAAGACGAGAAAGATCCGGTCGCGGTAAGCGGAATCTGATTTTGGAATCTGCACGGTTGCGGGGTCGTCCTCCTCCAGTACCTCCTCTTTCTGCTGCAGCGTGGCGCGGAAGAGCAAGGCGGCGCCCATGCAGGTGATACCGTCGATCCAGAACAGCCAGCCGTAGCCCAGCCAGTGCGCCGCCCACCCGCCCAGCGCCGGCCCCACCGAGAAGCCCAGGTTGACGGCCAGGCGCAGCAGGGAGTAGGAGCGCGTGCGGTTGGCGCGCCGGCTGTAGACGGCCACCGAGGCGAAATTGGCCGGCCGGAAAGCATCGGCGATAGCGCTGAGAATGAAGATGGTAACGCATACGGCAAGTAGACTTTCCATTTGCTGCAGGACCAGAAACATGGCCCCGCTGAGAAACAGCGTCCAGAACTGCGTGCGGTAGTAGCCGATGCTGTCGGTCAGGCGCCCGCCGATGTAGGCGCCCAGGATAGAGCCCACGCCGAAGCAGCTCATGACGTAACCGGCCTGCGCCAGACTGTAGTTCAGCTGCTGCGTCAGGTACACGGTCATAAAAGGAATGACCATCGTGCCGGCCCGGTTGACGAAACTCACCAGGGCCAGCATCCAGATGTCGCGCGACAGGCCGGTGAAGGCCTCGCGGTAAAGCCGGGCGCTGCGTCGGAGCATTTGGTCGCTTTGCTTGCAAAAGTAAGAAGGTTGTACGTATGTTTCAGGATTATATTAGTGAATGGACGATTAGGATGTCCCGTTCGCAGCCCTCGGGTTTTATCAGTTGGCTATTGGCTGTTTCAGCGATAATAAAGGAATACAGACTTACGCGATAATCAGGATATGAAACATCGGTTGGTATGAAAAAAATTATACTCTTTCTTTTCCTCACTTGTCTCTTGCTGCCCGCACGCACTCAGGAACTCGCTTTGAAACATCTTTACCGGATATCTGCCGCGCAAGCAAGGCAATTATATCAGTCTGAGGAATCCCTGAACCCAGCTTTGTTTAACCGCCTGGTAGATGTGGTCCCCCGGGATTCCATTTTTTGGGACCTGTTTCCCGGTCACTACCTGATCGTATCAGCCGACGGGGAGCAGCTAGAATTAGAACAACGAAGCGTAAATCATTTTTCCGTTGTGATGCTCAACAACGAGCGGGACCTGGCTTTTCGGGTGATCGATTCCACCGGCCGGGCCTTGCCGGACCTGGAAGCCCGCTTTCGCAAAAAGCAAGTTCCTTACGATGATGTCACCGGGACCTATCGTCTGAGGAAATGGAACAAAGGCGGTCTGTTAGAAATCCGTTCTCTGGGGGATACCGCCTTTTTCGATATCGACGCCGAATCCCGGAAATCAATGTTCGCCAGGCGGTACCGTCGCTTCAGCAGCCGGGGCTGGGGATATGTACTGACCACCCCCATCCGCTGGGGCGAAGGAGTCGTCAACTACTTCCGCCGTGGTTTCGGCTACGGCGACTGGGGCCTGCGTCTTTTTCCGAAGAGAATAAAAAAACTGATGGGCTACATTGCTCTGAGCCAGCCCCGGTACCGGCCGGGGGATACGCTGCGCGTCAAGGTTCACCTGGCGGATCACCGGGGACGGCCCTGGGAAGAAGAAGCCCGGCTCACCTGCAGTTTCTTTGAGGAAAATTACCGCCGAAAAGTCGTTATCGATACCCTGCTGGGACCGGAGCAGCCGGGCGTCTTCGTCTATGAATTCGCGCCGCCGTCCGACTGGCCCCTCGATGAGCGCTACACGATCGATCTGGACATTGAAGAAAAGCATTTCTACGAGGGCCTGTCTCAGTCTTTCCAATACGAGGATTACCAACTTGATGCCATACAGTACAGCCTGATTTCCGTACGCGAGCAATACGCAACGGGGGAACCCATCGTCCTCGAAGCGACTGCCCGCGACTTCAACGGCCTGCCCGTCCCCGATGCCTTTATCCGGCTGGTGTTGCTGACTGGTTCGGTCGAATCGTTCTACGAAGACGAAATGCTGATCCCCGATACTCTCTGGCGCCACGAACAGGCTCTGGCGGCCGGCGGCCCTACCCGGATCACCATACCGGATAGCCTGCTGCCGGCGGCAGAAATGGAAGTGGAGGTCAAGGCCTTCTTCGTCAACAGCAACGGCGAGCTCCAGGAGAAGGCGGCCGACTTCAGCTACGATGCGACGCCCCGGCGCCTGGAAGTTCGTCTGGAGGACGGCGATGTGATCGCGGAAGCTTTTGAAAACGGAAAAGCGGTGCAACGGGAAGCAGCACTGGAGGTCAGTGCCCCCGGTAATGATTTTTTGGAACCCCGACGCATTCAACTGCCCTACCGTGAGCGGCTAAATCCAAACCTGAATGAATACTGGTTCAGTTGTGGAGAGGAACTGGTAGACATCACCTTGTCGGAGAACGATGCCTCCTTTGCCTCCGGCATTCGGATGGAGGGCTTCATGCGGGCGGATTCGGTTTTCATCGAGGCCGTAAATCCGCACCGAATCCCGGTGCTTTTTTTCATCCAAACGAAGGATAGCGAGGTAGCCTCCGGTCAATTTGAAACGGAACGCTGGAGCTGGCGGAATCCAGCGGAAGCACAGGCCTATTTTGTCCGGCTGCAATATATCTGGGGCGGGGAGGGGCATTCCAGGGAGCTGACGGTTCGCCGCTACGACAAGCAGCTCGATATTCAGCTGGAGATCCCCGCTCGCGTCACCCCCGGTGAACAAGCCATAGTGAATGCAAAAGCAACCGACGTGAAGGGGCGTCCTGCCGCGGGCGTTGACCTGGTCCTGGCTACGCTGAATAATCAGTTTGGCGATCCGGCGCCCTTCTCCGGCCCGGATATTTCTTACCGGCCGCTGCCGGCCCCGCTGACCTACAACCGCTTTCATGCCTATTCCGAGGATAGAGCTTCCCACCAAATGCCACTTTCAAAGAAATGGATCGATGCACTGGACGTAGGGGGTGAGCTTTTCTATCAGGTTCGTTATCCGGAGCGCGGGCTATTGCTGCATTCGGACACGGTGCGGGGGGACACGGTCTACCGGCATTGGGCCCAATTTGCGCCTTTTCTGGTGCGCGACGGCAAGGTACAGCCCCTGTACCTCATCTACTGCAACGGGGAATTGCTGTATTACCACGGAGCGCGGAACCAAACACCTTACAGTTTTGCGGGTCGATCCGGAGAGAACAGCATTGTCCTGCGCGGCCGTGAATACGAGTACACCCTGGAGGGTGTCCGGCTCGAAAAAGGACGCAAGCTGATCTTGTCGATCGACGAAGCGCGTTTTGGGGAAGCGCCTCCGGGTATCAGCATCCGGCGACGGGCCGTGCCCGACCGGCTGACGGAACAGGAACAGCGACTGCTCCGGCAATCCATTCTGGTGCTCCGGCGGGAGAGCCTGCAGCAGCCCGTTTTCCTCCGGCAGCCGGGTGGCCGGATTCACCGCCTGGATAAAGGGTACGGGAGTGGAAAGGTGATGGCCGGACCATTCGCCTTAAATACGCCGCTGTATTTCGTGGCGCAGGGGGCATTCGTTAAGCGTCTGACTTTTGAACCCGGCTACGAGTACGTGGTGCAAAAGCACCGGGATAAGCTCTATGCCGCCAGTCTTTTCGAAGAATCCCCTGTATTGCCGAAAAAGCTGCCGGCCCCGCCGGTCGATGATCTGCTGTTGCTTCCTTCCCGGGTGGATATGCATGGTCCTCCTAAGCAGCAACTGGCCTTTCAGTCAAAATACCTGGATCAGCAGCCGGGAAAGGGCGCCTTTGAATGCTTATATGCTCCGGGGATGAAGGAACCCTGGCCGCTGCCTTTCGGCGCCGTATTTGTGTCGGATTCGGGCGACACGCTGGCTTACGAGGCCCGGTTCCCTAACGCTCGTTTTGTCAACCTGCCGGCGGGGAGGTGCCGTTTCTATCTGTTTTACTCGTCCGGCAATTATCTGGAGCGCGATATCCACATCCGGTCCGATACGTTACTTTTTCTGAATCTCATTGAGGAGAAATGGATCTCGGACACGTCGCGAACGCTGTTGGAACAATTCTTTTTTGAACCGCCGGAGGAATTATCGGCAACTGAACCATCGATAGGCGTTAATCTTGGTATAAACCCCTTCCGGGAAAACGGTCGGCTGATTACCGGCCGGGTCCTGGGAGATGACGGAGAGCCTTTGATCGGAGTGACGGTATTAATTGCCGGAACGCAGACCGGCACAGTGACCGATTTTGACGGAAATTTTTCGCTTTGGACGCCTTCCGGCAAAAGTGAATTGATATTCCGTTACGCCGGATACGAGGCGGAACGGCGGGAGGTCTCGGAAGAGAACCGGTACCTGGAGATTGATATGGATTTCACTGAAGCCAGCTTGGATGAAGTGCTCGTTGTGGGGTATTCTGTTGCTGTAAGGGGGCTGACCAGCACCAGAGCTGCGGTTAATGAGCTACAAGGGCGAGTAGCGGGAGTAGAGATTTCCCTGGATGAGAATAGCCTGGAAAATCTTTCCCTATTACCTGAGCCGGAGAATGGTTTACCAGTCCAGGGAAAGAGGAGTCAAGAAGGCCTACGCGGCGACTTCCGTGACCTGGCCGCCTGGCATCCCTACGTTTTCACCGATGAAGCCGGGAAAGCTTCTTTTCCCATTCATTTTCCGGACAATATTACTCAATGGAAAACCTTCGCCCTGGGCATGGATGAGCAGGGTAGGGGAGGGCTGGCCACCGCCTACACCCGTGCCTTCAAGGAGGTGATGGCCCAACTGGAGCTGCCGCGCTTTCTGGTGGAAGGCGACCGGGCCGATATCATCGGCAAGGCGCTGAATTACACCAATGACACGCTGCAGGTACGCACCTCATTCGCGCAGGAAGGGCTAGAGAATCGCCCCATCGAGAACGCGCTGGGCCGGGTTCTTGTGGAAACACTCCCGCTGGAAGCGCCCGACGGCATCGATTCTCTGACCTTGTCTTACCGCCTGGAGAGTCATGAACATCGCGATGGCGAAGAGCGAAAGCTGCCGGTTTTTCCCCGCGGGGTCGAAGAATATGAAGGACATTTCGCCGTACTCCGCGGCGATACCAGTCTGCGGTTCTCCTTCGATCCGGCGCTCGGCCCCGTGACCTTGCACGTTCGGGATAATGTGCTGGACCTTCTCCTGGAAGACCTGGACCGGGTACAGACCTATCCCTACCATTGCAATGAGCAGACGGCCAGTCGCCTGCTGGCTTTCCTGGCGGAAAAAGAAGTGCGCCGGCAGCTCGGACAGCCCTTCGAAGAGGAGCGAGAACTGCGGCGAACCCTGGCGCGCCTCCGCAAGGCACAGCGCGACGACGGCGGCTGGGGCTGGTGGCCCGGCAATCCCCCGGATACCTGGATGACCGCCTACGTAATACGGGCGCTACAGCGGGCTGAGAAGGCGGGCTATCCCGTTCCTGGCTTACCGGCTGGCATCCGCTATCTTGAGAACCGCCTCCATCAAATAAAGCCCAAAGAGTTACTGTTGGTACTCGATCTGTTCGCCGGCGCGGAAGACCGGGGACTTCTCTCCGCCACCGAAACCACGCTACAATCTATCGACAAATTGGATCTTTCCCTTCACGAGCGATTGTTGACCTTGCGGGTTCGCCAGGCTTACGGCATTCCTTACGAGCTGGATAGTCTGTATCATTATCGTCAATCCACCACTATCGGCGGACATTACTGGCCCGGCGACGAGCAAGACTGGCAGTCGAACAGCCTGACCAATACCTTGCTGGCCTACGAGATCCTGCGCTCAGCCGGCCGGGAAGCGGAGCTGGAGCATATTCAGCAATACCTTCTGTCGCAGCGGCGCAGTACAGGCTGGGGGAATACCTACGTATCGGCCCGGATTCTGCGTACGCTGCTCCCCGACCTCCTGGGATCAGCCGGCGAAGTGGTGAGGACGCAGGTTTCCCTGGAAGGGGCTATCTCAACCACAGTACTAGATTTGCCTTTTGAAACGACATTCGATCCTTCAGAGGAGCTCGACCTCCGAAAAACCGGTCCTCTCCCCGTCTTTCTTACCGCCTACCAGCAGTTCCAAAACCGCGATCCGGCACTCCGGGATTCGCTGTACCGCATTGAAACTTATCTCCGGCAGGAAGGACAAGCCACCACGGAACTCAGCAAAGGCCGCCCCGCCGAGTTGATCGTCGATATCACCACCGGCCTGCTGACGGATTACGCTATGATTGAAGTACCTATCCCGGCGGGCTGTTCTTATTTTAAAAAGGCGACGAATCCTTCCGGGCCCGAAGTCCACCGCGAATTCCTACGCGAGAAAGTGGCCATCTTCTGCCGTACACTTCCACCGGGGGAGCACCGCTTCGTCATCGAACTGGAGCCACGGTTCAGCGGGCGCTATACGCTGAATCCGGCGGTGGTACGGCCGATGTATTTTCCGGGAAGGGATGGGCGGAATGCGATGAAGGCGGTGAGGGTGTGGTAATACGTTTACGAAACCTTCGGAGGTTGTATGTATTTAGCGTAAAATCGTTCCTTGAAATAAGTTTAGTAGTTTAGCGCTTCGCCCTTTTCGGACACTTCGTGCACGGGGCAGGCTGGGCTCACTGTTTAGCAGGTCTGAAAACGAGATTCCCGGTTTCAGACCTGCTAAACTCCTAAACCAGCCGCCCCGGCAGGGGCGGCGACTAAACTCCTAAACTTTTTCTCACATCTTCCCCTCTCTCTCCTTAGGTCCCACCTTCGGCATCGGCCTGGGAACGAGAAACAGCTCCGTCTGTCGCCCGTCGATATAGCGGACGGTCTCACCGTCGAAGAAGGCGTCCTCTTCCATCATCATTCGGATTTCCTTGCCCCACTCATCGAGCTGAACGGCCGTATTGAGCTCGATGGAGTAGGCGGTGTTGGCGTACATGGGGTAGTCGCCGCGGACGGGTACGCCGCCCTGCTGGTCCCACAGTCCGATGGTGGGGCCGGCGCCGTGGCCGTGGTAGCCAATGGGGTGCGTGTAGATGGTCGGTTTAAGTCCCTCGGCTTTGCCCTTTTCCAGGGCGCCGGCCAGGATTTCGTTGCCGCTGCGGCCGGTGGCGAATTCATCGGTTAGGATATCCATGATGCGGAGGCCCTGCTGAAAGGCGTCGTGCAGGTATTCGGGCGCTTCCGTCTCGCCGGGGCGCAGCACGTAGGCGTTCTCCTGCGTATCGGTATTCAGGCCGAGGTAGGTGATGCCGAAGTCGCAGTGCAGCAGATCGCCGGGCTGGATGATCTGCTTATCGGGCCGCTTGGAGAAGCTGCGCAGGTGGTCGAAGCTCTCCGGGTCGGCGCGCTGTATGTCGACGGTAGGGTGAAACCAGGCGTCGAGGCCCAGCTCGTTGATGCGCTTGCGGTAATACCAGACCACCTCGTCAGTGGTAGTGACGCCGGGCTGGATGACTTCCTCGGAGAACCCCTCGCGGATGATGGCGTGCGCAATGCGGCAAACCTGCTGGTAGACTACCATTTCGCTGTCGGTGCGCGTCTCCAGCCAGCCGATGGCCAGTTTTTCGCCGCTGACCAAGCGCCCGCGGTATTTTTCCGGCAGGGTTTCCATCAGCTTGTCGTAGTGGTAGGAGCTGATGCCGTCGGCCAGCCCGAAGTGCTCGCTGCGGTTGACGGCGATGGTCTGTGGGTCGCGCTCCTCGATAATTTCGCGCAGGCGCGCCCACTGGTCGGGCTGTTGTTCCTTATCCCAGGCCTTTTTGAAGACCTCGCCGACGTCATAGCGGGCGCAGGCCAGCGTCTGCAGCGTATCGCCGGTATCGTAGATGACCAGCATAGTGGTGCGCCGCGCGCTGAGCCAGCTGGAGGGCAGCATCGTCTTCAGCACCGGATCTTCGTTGTATTCGCGGGAGAGGAGCAGCCACATATCCACGCCCGCCCGCCGCATGAGCATGGGGGCGATGGTCTGGAAGCGTTCTTTAAGCCATTGGTCTTCCACCTCACCCCGTTTCTCGAGGGGCAGGATTTGCGGAATCTGGGCGAAGGCGGTGACGGTGTATAAAATAGCCAGGATAGTGAGGAGGTTTTTCATGCGTCGTTATCTCTTTTTTGCCGAAAATAGTAAAAACTATCCTTTTACCCATCTTTCGATCGGTAGAGCAATAGGCTATCGGTCTGTCCGCTTTGCTTAAAGTATTCCAGACGCAGGGAGTAGAATTCGGCTCTGGCCTGCTGAGGAAGGTCAGGACTTGACAGGCGGTTTCGATTTTCGAGATAAATAGCGCTCGCAGCTTCCGGGTTTTCCTGTTCCAAGTACACTTTTAGCGCCGCGTTATTGATTAGGAATAACCGAAACCGAGACTGCTTTTTGTGCCAAAAATCTTTGGCTTGTTGCAAATAATAAGCGCAGGAATCAAAATGAGAGGCTTCAAGGTAAATCTGCGCCAAGTCGAAATGACTGACGGCCACTCCAGCTTCATGATTGTTTTGACTGAAAAGAGAAATAGCCGAAAACGGGAAATCAGAAGCTGTGGGAGCTCCTCCTTGTATACAGATTTTACCAAGCCGGTACAGTTCGACTTTCCGCCTCCGGTGAACCTTCGGCAGAGAGGCCGGTTCAATCTTTAACTTAGTTCTTCAAAAAAACTTCAGGCCTTATCAAAATCATTCACTTCAACTCAACCAGTAAGCTCTCTGATTGGCAGGTCGTCAACGACGCCGTCATGGGCGGCCGCTCCCGGGGGCACTTTTCGCTCAACGAAGCCGGCCATGCTGTTTTTCACGGAGAGGTATCACTGGAAAACAACGGCGGCTTTTCGCTCGTCCGCTACCGCTTTGAACCTATGGGTGTAGCGGATTTCCAAAAATTTGTTATCCGGCTGCGCGGCGACGGCAAGCGCTACCAGTTCCGGGTGAAATCAAATCCGGACGAGCGGCATCATTATGTGCACTATTTTCAAACCAGCGGAGAATGGCAGGAAGTTCAAATCCCCTTTCAGGAAATGTATCCCCGCTTTCGCGGACGCAACCTGGATGGGCCCAATTACGAAGGAAGCCAACTGTCCGAAGTCGGCTTCCTTATTGGGAATAAGCGGGCGGAGTCGTTCAGGCTGGAAATTGACAAGGTTGGAGTGGAAAAATAAACAAATTTCCACGCTGTTCGCTATTCGCCGTTCGCAGGTTGGCTGAGGCTTGGCAGAGTTTAGCTGACGGAGTTCCTCGACTTTCTGAAGGTCTTGCAGACAACAAAACTGCTCTCTGAATTATTAACGAAACAAACCCAACCACCATGCCAAACGCCCAATCCCTACGCGACCATCTCCTCTCCCTCCTTCGCGGCGGCGGCGCCCACCTCGATCTGGAAGCCGCTATCGATGGTCTGCCGCCGGAACTGCGCGGCCGGCGGCCGGAAAATATCCCCTACAGCTGTTGGGAGCTGCTGGAGCATATGCGAATCGCCCAGTATGATATCCTGGAATTCTCCCGCAACCCCGACTACGATTCCCCGGATTGGCCGGAGGGGTACTGGCCCGAAGAGCAGGCGCCGCCCGACGAGGCCGCCTGGCAGCAAAGCATAGACAATTTTCAAAACGATCTCCAGACCATGCAGGACCTCGTCGCTGATCCCTCCAACGACCTCCATGAGCCCTTCCCCCACGGCGACGGGCAAACCCTGCTGCGAGAGGCGCTGCTCGTGGCGGATCACAACGCGTATCACCTGGGGCAGATCGTGGTGGTGCGGCGGGCGCTGAGGGATTGGTGATGGTACACTGATTGATTATGATTTGTTATGATCAGTTATGATTTTTGAGTCAGGGCCATGCTTTACCGAAAGGGATATACCTTTGTGATATTAAGTACCCGGATGAGGTCATTAAAAATGGACTACAAGCTCAGTACGACCGCGCTAAGTTCGAAGCCTACCGGCTGAGTACTGGTACTTCCTGCGCCTGTCAGGGCACCCTTGTAAAAACAGATACTTCCAATCTTCCTGATACGGTGGACCTGATGGAGTCCGCGGTCCGGATGCTTTTACAATCACAGAATCATATAGAACCGAAAAAATACCAGTGGAAGTATTCAAGCTGATCGTCAGAACCAACTCGAACTTTCTCAAGCTAACTCAAACCATTCCGAACAGCCTCACCCGACCCGCCCGAGCAACTCCTGCACAATCGCCTCCCACTCCTCCTCCAACGTCTGGTCGGGCATGGTGCGCCCGGCGCGTCGGTACCAGTAGTTGGCGTTCCACTCGTCGCCCTCCTCGCGGTGCAGGTAGGCGTGCACCCAGGCGCCGTCGGCGCCGGGTATGTCCTGGGCGATCTCGTGGGCGCGCTCCCAGTTGCCCTTGGCATCGTACCAGAGGGCGCGCAGCAGAGGGGCGGGGAGGTCGGGCGGCGTGTCGGCGGAGAGGGTGGATTTGAAGTCGGAGAGGGTCATGGATGGGTTTTGGGACAAAGATAAGGGATATTTCGAAGTCGGAAGTGGGAAGTGGGCCATACGGCTCTTCGCTTCGCTCCGAGAAGTCGGAAAGCGGAAAGCGGAAATTGGAAGACGGAACCGCAGAATCCCGCTTTTTATGTGAAAAAGCGGGAAACAGAAGAAGTAGGGAAAGCGCGAATAGGCCAGGGGAATTCCTACGGTGCGGGCAGAACGGCGGCAGAACTATCAGAGAACCATACATAACCCAAATAATTCAGCAGAGTAGTATTTACGCCGGTTATTCGAACCACTTTGTTTACTACTCCTTTTTGCCCGGGCGGAAGACCTCGTCGATCGAGTCCTGCAGTTCGCGGGCGTCCTCGTCGAGGGGGGTGTCGCTGGTGGGGGGCGGGAAGGGCGTGCTGCCGGGGGAGGAGAGGGTGTCGGGGGCATCTTCCCGGTCCATTTCCAGCAGCTGAGCGGCGGTTTGCAGTAGCTGGGCATCATCGGTTTGAAGGATGCGTTGAATGAGCTGAAGTTTGAGGGTGCGGAGATCCATAATGTAAAGTGTGTATCCAATAAACTTTTTACAGGGTATAAATAGTTTTCTAAAAAAAACAATACCATGGAAAAAAACTACCTGGAGAGCACCGGCAAACTCTTTCGCTATTATAAAAGCCTGGGTGAGAAGGCCATGGCCCAACTCAGCGAGAATCAGCTACGGGAGGAACCCGCGCCGGATTCGAACAACATTGCGACCATTGTCAAACACCTGCGGGGCAATATGCTGTCGCGCTGGACGGATTTTCTTAGCAGCGACGGCGAGAAGACCTGGCGCGAGCGCGACCGGGAGTTTGAGGATACCCTGGAGACGCAGAAAGATATTGTAGCGGCCTGGGAAGCAGGGTGGAACTGTCTGTTTGAAGCCCTCGATCCGCTACGGCCGGAAGACCTGTCGCGGATCGTTTATATCCGCAACGAGGGGCATACCGTACTGGAGGCCATCAACCGTCAACTGGCGCACTACGCTTATCACGTCGGGCAGATCGTCTTTCTGGCCAAGCAGTTAAAGGGGACGGAATTTCAAAGTCTGTCAATTCCCAAGGGAGCGTCCAAAACCTATAATCAGGAAAAGTTTAGCCAGGATAAGGACCGTCGGCATTTTGTATAGCTGTGGAAATTGAACAATGGATAATGGCTTTACGTCTTTTAAGTAAATACAGTAAGTCCATTTCATGCAGAAATCACACCTCTTTGTTTTATTATCCTTTTTTATGCTGGCGACCCCGTTTTCTTCGCTTTTCGCGCAGGAAGACGCCAATGGAACGGTAAGTTTGTTCATCAAATGTGACCGCTGTGATGCGAATTACTTTCGCCAGGAGCTGAATTATCTCAATCATGTGCGCGACCAGGCTATGGCCGATATTTTCATACAGATCAACCGTATCCGCACCGCTGGGGGCGGTGAGCAATATGAACTGATTTTTACCGGACAAGAGGACTTTTCCGGTCAGGGGCAACATCTGGAGTACAGTGCACCTCCTTTGGCGACAGAAGATGATGTACGCCGCAAACTGGTAGAACGCATAGAGGCCGGCCTGATGCCCTTTCTGATTCAGACGCCCATGCTGGATCAACTGAAGGTATCTTATGAGGGAGCGGAAAAAGAGAGCACCGCGCAGGTTAAAGCGGCGGAAGACCCATGGAACTTCTGGATTTACAATATCTACGTAGAGGGAGACTTCAACAAAGAAACCAGCGACCAGCGCATCGATTTTGAGACGGGGGTTTCGGCCGACCGGGTGACGGAAAACTGGCGCATCCGCTCCCGGGGGGAGATCAACTATTCCGACCGCCGTTTTTCCAGTGACGAGACCAGCTTTACGGCGGTTCGGCGCCGCAATTATATTTTCGGCAGTGTAGTCCGGAGTCTGGGTGATCACTGGTCGGCCGGTCTTTTCGGTGAGGTTAATCATAGCACCTACTCCAATATTGATCTGGCCTGGGCTGCTGCGCCGGCGGTGGAGTACAGTATTTACCCCTATGATGAAGTAATCCGCCGGGAGATTACAGTGTCCTACCGGATGGAAAGTTTGCAAAATAATTACATTGACACCACTATCTTCAACAGGAATCAGGAGCATCTTTTTCAGCAATCGCTCAACTTCCGGTTCCGGTTCCGGCAGCCCTGGGGGGACATATTCACCCGTATTGAAGCGGCCCATTTTCTCCACGATTTTTCCAAGCACCACGTAGAGCTGGACAGTTTCGCCGAAATCCGCGTATGGAAAGGTCTGGCAGTACGTTTCTCCGCCGAGTTGGAATACATCCGCGACCAGATCGGTTTGCCGAAAGGCGATGCTTCCCTGGAAGATATTCTGCTGCGACAGCGGCAAATCGCCACTGATTTTCAGCTGTCTATTGGACTTGGCATCAGTTATACCTTTGGTTCCGCTTTTACCAATATTGTGAATACAAGGTTGTAGGGAAGTCGAGAGGTTCTCTTTTCCGCTGACTCCTACTCGTATATCATCTTCCGCGTCATCCCACCGTCCACGATAAAGTTCTGCCCGGTGACGAAGCCGTTGGCCGGGTCGATGAGAAAGCGCACCATGCGGGCCACGTCGTGCGGGGTGCCTACGCGACCGCAGGGATGCTGCAGGTGGTGGTGGGGCTGCAACTCGATGGGGTCGCGCTCGCTGGATTTCTGGAATGGGGTCACGTCGATCCAGCCCGGACTGATGGCGTTGACGCGAACTTCCGGACCCAGGCTGATGGCCAGGGAGTGGGTAAGGGCATGGATGCCGCCCTTAGAGGCAGAATAAGCTTCCGTATCGGCCTCCGACATAAAAGCACGGGTAGAACAGAGATTGACAATGCTTCCCTCGCTCTTGCGCAGGTGCGTGGCGCAGTACTTGGCGCAGAGAAAAGCGCCGGTCAGATTGGTGCCCAGCACCCGGTTCCATTCCTCCAGACTTAGTTCTTCAATTGGTTTGTTGATGCTGAAACCGGCATTGTTAACCAGGGCGTTGATATGTCCGAACTGCTGGACACTGTCGCCGATACAACGAATAACATCTTCTTCATTGGAGACGTCACATTCCATGAATACCAGTCCGTCGATATCTTCGGCTGCTTCCCGGCCGGCTTCCGTATCTCTTTCGAAAATGATGACCTGATAGCCTGCCTGCATGAGATGACCGGCAGTGACTTTGCCGATGCCTTGTCCCCCGCCGGTAATGATTGCTGTTGCTGACATGAATAGCGTTTACTTTGGTAAAATATGGGAGGGAAAAAAGTTCATGCTGGGTACTGGGTACTGGGTACTGGATGCTGGATGGAGCTAGCCTTGGAATATTCCTGGATAAGCCCAGCTAAGCCCATTCCCCCTTCCGACTTCTCGGAGCGAAGCGAAGAGCCGTATGGCCCACTTCGATTTGGGGGCTGGATGCTGGGTGCGGCCTATTTCCTCTTTCCAGTCTAGGGTTTGCATGATCGGGCAAATTTTTTCTTTCCTGTTTCCTATTTCCACTTGTTCCGGTAATCCCGTACGAACTCGGCGAAGTGGATGGGGCGGCGCCTCAGGATGTTCTCCACATCGGGGCTGATGAGAGCTTCTTTGCCTCGGCGCACCCACTCGTAGAGTTCCGCGGTATGTTCGGCGCGGGAGCGGGGCCAGCCTTTTTCAACCATCAGCTCGATGAAGTCATCAGGGGGCATGGGAACGTAGGTTACCTCCCGGCCGGCGGCTTTCCCGATCAGGCGGGCCACCTCGTAGTGATCGATGGCTTCGTCGCTGGTCAGTTCGTAAATTTCGCCGTTGTGGCCACTTTCCGTGAGCAGGATAGCGGCCACGGCACCGATATCGCGAACGTCGATGAAGGCCGTTTTGCTGTCGCCGGCGGGAATGTATAGTTTACCCTCGGCCGGTATCCATTCGCCGAGCCAGCCGGCGAAGTTCTGCATAAACCAGCCCGGCCGCAGGATGGTGTACGGAATATCGCTGGCCTGCACGGTCTTTTCGATCTGGTGCAGGGGCTTGCCCTCCACGCCGCCGGTTGTCCGGCCGGAGCTGAAGACGATATATTGCAGGCCGGTTTCGTGCGCGGCTCGTAGCAGGCCCTGGACGGCGGGAAGCAGATCCCCCTTGGGCGCAATAAAAAATAAGCGATCGATGCCCTGCAGGGCCGGCAGGTAGCTCTCGGGCTGGTAATAATCAAAAAAGACGTAATCGATCTTGGGGCCCAGTTGTTGCCTGGCCCGTTCCATGTCGCGTACGGCGGCGACGGGCCGGATACCTTCGTTAACGAGTGCTTTAACAGTCTGCTGGCCAATATTTCCGGTAGCTCCGATGAGTAAGGGTTTCATGAGTGAAGGTTGCTTTTCACTAAATCTACTATTTTCAGGGGAATTTTGAGACTAATCCATTATGTTCTATTCCTACTTTGATCAGATCATTCAATCGGCAGGCAGCACTGCTCCCCGGCATACCGGGCGCTCTGAAGAGGGCCGTCCCATTCCCGCCTACACCTTTGGTTCGGGCCGGCTGCGCGTCAGTCTGATCGCCGGTTGTCATGCGGATGAACCCACCGGACCTAGCCTGCTCCGCCATCTGGTCGTCTTCCTGTCGGGCTTGCCGGCGGATCACCCCATGCTGCAGCGTTGCCGCTGGTGGATCGTTCCGCAGGTCAACCCTGACGGGGAGATGCTCAACCAAAACTGGTATACGAAAGAGGATGAAGCCTATGATTTCGCCGGCTACCTGGAGGGCGTGCAGCGCGCCATCCCCCGGGAGGATATCGAGTACGGCTTTCCCATCGAAGGGGAGATTGGGCCGAAGCGGGCGGAAAATGAATTTGTATTCGATTTTTGGAAGAGTGCGGATGGGCCTTTCGACTTGCACGTGTCGCTGCACAGCATGGCGGCTTCTTTCGGCTGCTGGTTCCTGATCGATCCGGGCTGGGTAGAGCGCAGTGAGGCTTTGCAGCGACGCTGCCGGGAGGAGGTCAGGTCTATGAGCTATCCGCTGTTCGATGTGGACCGGCAGGGGGAGAAGGGCTTTCACCGCATTGCCGCAGGCTTCGCCACCCGGCCCAATCACGAGGCGATGCGACATTACTTTCTGAATCGCGACGATCCGGAGACGGCCGCTTATTTTCATCCCAGTTCCATGGAGAGTATCCGAAGTTTGGGTGGCGACTGCCTGACACTGGTGCCGGAACTGCCGTTTTTCATTATGCCGCAGGAGGAAAAGGACCTGTCCTGGCCCAATCCGGCCTTCGAAGTCTGGAAGGATCAGTTCCACGAATGGAAGGCGCAACTGCACCTGAAGAAAATGACACGGGCGGAGGTGCGTAAGGCGGCGGAGCAAGCCGGTATCCGGGCTATGCCGGTGGTGGATCAGATGCGGCTGCAGTGGACACTGGTTTGTGCGGGGGTGGAAGAAGTGCTTTAGTTCCTTAGTTTTTTATTGTTTGAGTTTCCTTCAACTGCTTGGCACCCTGTACCCCGTGCTTGGTGCTTTGCCTGCTAAAATAAGGTGTTTACTTCTAAATAGTTGTTTAGATACTTGTGACCTCTTCCATTTCCTACTCCGCCACTGCTTTCTCCGGGGTGGAAAAGTTAACTCCCACCGCGATTTTCTCTTTCGACGAATCCATATACGGTTTGAGGTATCCTTTTTCCTTGAGCTGCTGCAATGCCGCTCCGGCTGAGTGATCCGTCAAAAATCCTCCGTGCCTTTAAAGCACGACCTTCCCCACGATGCCCATTACTGCCTCCCGGAGCGACTTCATTCCCATCGTGTTTTCCACGGCCACGAAAAGCAGGTAGCTGTACTTCTCCGAGTACCGGAGGTGCGTCATGTACCCGGTCACGTCCCGGCCGCTGATTTCGCCGGCCACTTCCAGTCCCTGGGTAAAACCGTTGATCAGTTCTGGTTTGTCTTTGCCCACCAGGTAGATGTTCAGGTCGCCGTTGGCCAGGATGGTCGGGATACGGCCTTCGCCGGTGGGAATGCGTTCTATATGCAGGTACTGCCGCCCGTTGCGCGAGCCGCCCATCCACATGCCGCGGTGGTGTTGCTGGATGAGGAAAGGAGCGGGGAGGCACAGGTACAGATCGGTGATCTGGTCAAAGAGATGCGGCGTACCGATTTTCGATTGAATGCTGTGGGTGGTCATGGTGTCGGGTTTTAAAAGGATTGAGGGAATGAGGGATTAAAGGGAGCGTAACCCGGAGATCCCTCGATTAATCCCGAATACTTCTACCGGTGATTAATATTTAGTTTTCAAAGGCTGGGAGGAGCGATGGAGGGATATGGTCAAGAGGGTAGTTCAATCGGGTGTTGGTTTAATGAGTTCCATCGCTCTTTCCCGGTGTCAGTTCAAAGATGCAATATGAAGGTGTTGAAAGAAAGGGGAGCTTATTAAATGGCTGGTTTGGGTGAGTAGTTGACGTTTATGAAACTTGCGGCGTTTACGAAACCTCGCAGGTTGTATACAATTAGCGTCATTAACGGAAAGACCGAGCGAAAAGTTTAGAAGTTTAGTCACCACTCCTCGGGAGTGGCTGGTTTAGGAGTTTAGCAGATCTGAAAACTAGATTCCCAGTTTCAGGTCTGCTAAACTCCTAAACAGACCGGTCACGAAGTGACCTGGCCGCTAAACTTCTAAACTAAGACTATAAATTTACGCTAAATACAAGCCGCAGGTTTCGTAAACGTGCGACCTCACATCGGATCCACATCCACATTCACGCGCACCCCGGAGAGCCCATCCTGTTGCTGCAGGTAATCGGTGGCGGCGGCGATGACTTCCTTGGCGAATTTGATCTTGCGGACGTCGCGATCCAGTTTGATGAGGAAGTCCATGAGGTAGTAGCTGCGTACGCGGGAGACATAGGGCATGGCCGGACCGATGACCCAATCGCCGAGTTTGGCTTTGAGGATCTTATCATAGAGGCGGGTAGCATCGTTGAGCGTTTGTGGCTTTTTATGCTTGAGGGTCACCTTGATCAGGCGGAAGAAGGGTGGGTAGCGGAAGGACCGTCGTTCCTCTAGTTCCCTTTGGAAGAAAGCCTCGAAGTCGCCTTTCAGTACTTCGCCGAGGACGGGGCTGCTGGTGTCGAAGGCCTGGATGATGACTTTGCCGCGTTTGTGTTTGCGGCCCGCGCGCCCGGCGACCTGTGTCATGAGCTGGAAGGCGCGTTCGCCGGAGCGGAAGTCGGGAAACTGCAGCAGCTGGTCGGCGCTGATGATGCCCACCAGTCCGACATTCTCGAAGTCCAGTCCTTTGGTGACCATTTGGGTGCCGACGAGGATGTCGATGCGGCCCTCTTCGAAGTCGTTGATAATGGTGGCGTGGGCGTTTTTGGAGCGCACGGTCTCCAGGTCCATGCGCGCGATTTTGGCTTCCGGCAGAAATATTTTGAGTTCGTCTTCGATTTTTTCGGTGCCGAAGCCGTGCAGCTGTAATTGTTTATCACCGCAGGCCGGACATTCCTTCGGCAGGTTGATTGAATAGCCGCAGTAGTGGCATTTGAGTTTGCTGTGAAACTTGTGGTAGGTCAGGCTAACGTCGCAGTGGATGCACTCGGAATGCCAGCCGCAGGTAACGCAGCGGTAGGTGGGTGCGTAGCCACGGCGGTTCTGGAAGAGGATAGCCTGCTCGTTGCGCTCCAGCGCCGCCTTGAGTTCGCCGAGCAGGACGGAGGTAAAGTGCGACTGCATTTTACGCTGTTTGACCTCCAGTTTGGCGTCCACCACCTGCATCTCCGGCAGTTGCAGCCCGCCGTATCGTTCGGGCATTTCCACCAGGGCGTATTTGCCGCTAAGGCCGTTTTGATACGATTCGATGGAAGGCGTCGCGGTGCCGAGAATCGCTTTGGCGTTGTGCAGGTTGGCGAGGAAGACGCCGGCGTCGCGGCCGTTATAGCGCGGATTGGGATTCTGCTGCTTAAAAGAGGTGTCGTGCTCTTCGTCGATGATGACCAGTCCGAGTGATTTAAACGGCAGGAACAAGGCCGAGCGAGCACCCATGACGGCGGGTTTGCCGTCGAGCACGGCCTGCCACATCTCTACGCGTTCGTTGTTGTTGAGGCGAGAGTGGTATACGGCGATATCGTCGCCGAAAACCCGCTGCAGGCGGCTGATGAGCTGGGTGGTCAGCGCAATCTCGGGAAGCAGGTACAGCACCTGTTCCCCCCGGGCAATGACTTCCTGCATCAGCTCGATGTATATCTTGGTCTTTCCGCTGCCGGTGACGCCATGCAGCAGCACGACCTGTTTGTCTTCCAGGTGCTGCTTGATTTCCTTCAGGGCCCGCTCCTGCTGTTCCGACAGCTGCGACATATCAGCCAGCTCCTCTTCGTAGCCGGCGATGCGGCTGATTTCGCGTTCGTACAGCTCGAAGATTTCCTTTTTTTCCATGGCGCGTAGCACGGCGGAATCGACCTGAGCGGCTTTGTAGATATCCTGCCGGCGGACGAATTCCTGCTGCCGGCTGAGCTGCACGTAGGCCATCAGGGCCTCCACCTGCCGGGTGGAGCGGCTGCATTTTTCAAAGGCTTCTTCCAGTAGTTTTGACTGGCTGGCGTAAGGCTCCCGCAGGCGCACACAGGAGACGGTTTTGGGTTTATATTTCTCTTTGAGGTCTTCCTTTATGTAAATGATTTTTTTGTCCATCATCCGCCGGATGAGCGGGTAGACGGTTTGTTGTTCGAGAATACCGCGCACCTCGTCGAGGCTGATCTCTTCCTGGATGGTCAGGGCCTCGGCGATGAGGTATTCCTTTTCATCCAGTCCGGCGAAGTCATCGTCGAAGAGCGGGGAGAGAGTGATCCGCGTTTCACTGGCGAGTTTGAGGTTGGCCGGCAGGGCGGCGTTCATCAGCTCACCAAGGGTGCAGCAGTAGTAGTCGGCCATCCACTTCCATAACCTGACCTGCTGCGACGTGATGATCGGTTTTTCGTCGATGACCGAAATGACTGATTTGGGGCGGTACTCCTCCGGCTGCTCGCGATGGACCGAAATGACCAGCGCCGTATACAGCTTACCGCCGCGACCAAACTGCACCTCCACCCGCACGCCAAACTGAATGTTCTTCATCAGCTCCTCCGGCACGTAGTAAGTGAACGCCTTGGGCAAAGCCAGGGGCAGGATGACCTGTACGTAAGTACTGGTGGCGGTAACGGGATGTAGGTTCTGGTCGCTCAAGGAAATGGAAGATTGCTTGTTGGTTATTAGTTATTAGAATACCGATCACCAAAATTATGGTATAGCCTGCAAAGAGCGCAGGGAAACTGTAATTTTTTTGGGAAATGCATATCCTCTTTTTGCGTAAAGATTTTTTTAAAAAAAATGGTAACCTTTCAGAGGGGAAGGAGTTGCCCCTTATAGAGACGTCACTAAACACCTGTTATCATTGGAAACCTTGTCGGACAACCGCTTAATGCTCAAGGTGAGAGAAGGAGAGTTGGATCAGTTGGGCCTGCTCTTTGAGCGCTACCACCGCCCCCTGTTCAGCTTCTTCTACAACCGAAGCAAAAACGCTGCGCTGAGTGAAGACCTGGTGCAGAACGTCTTCGTGCGGGTGCTGAAATACCGGCGTAACTTCCGCGGCGACGGCGAGTTTAAAGCCTGGCTGTTTCACATTGCCCGCAACGTGCAGTACGACCATCACCGAAAGTGGAGCAAGCGGCATACCGAAAACGTCGATGAATGGAAAGATCAGATAGAAGATAACGGCATTTCCCAACACGAACGTCTGGTTGAAGAAGAAAAGATGGAACAACTCAAAACCGCCCTGCAGCATCTGGATCCCGACAAGCGAGAGGTCATTGTGATGGCCAAAATGAAAGGCATGAAGTATGCTGAAATCGGGCAGCTGCTGGGGTGCACAGAAGGCGCCGTGAAGGTGCGGGTGTACCGGGCATTGAAGGAACTGAAGGATATTTATCAGGGTGAAATGAGAACTGAGGGGTAATCGGTAACGAATGGAGCGCGAAGCTCTGCTTCGCGAAGGCAAGAACGTAAGGATTAACTGAATCAGCTTACACAATATAAAATGAGCAGAGATTACGCAAAAAAACTGGCCCGGAAGTACAACGAAGGTACGCTGAGCGCTTCCGAAGAGGGGCAGCTCGAGCAATACCTGGAGCGCGGATGGATCGAGATCAGCGAACTGAAGGATTTGCAGGTGCTTGACGAACAGCTCGAATTGCTTTTCAGTGAGGAAAGGACTCAACGCATGCGCCGCGACTTTCAGGCAGCGCTGGAAAATCAAAAGCAGGCAACGGAGAATGACACGCCGGCCGGCTTACGAACTTTCCTCCGCTCACTATGGGCGCCGGCCGGTGGGTTCACCCTGGCCTACAGCCTGCTCTTTCTGATCATGGGCGCCACGATCGGCTACCTGTTGCGCGGGCCGCAGGACGATATGCGTAACGGAAGCGAGATTGCTCAATTGTCGGGCGAACTGCGCGAGATGCGCGAAATGTTCATGCTCAGCATGCTGGAAAAGGAGTCGACCTCGGAGCGCCTCAAGGCCGTCAACCTCACTCAGCAGATGGGCGATGTCAGCGAGCCGGTCGCAAAGGCCTTACTCAAAACACTAAATAACGATCCCAATACGAACGTGCGGCTGGCCGCGCTGGAGGCATTGGTCAATTATGCGGCCCACCCCGATGTGCGCGAGGGCCTCATCGCTTCCATTGAGCAGCAGGAATCCCCCCTGGTTCAAATGGCGCTGGCCGAAACCATGGCCGCCCTGCAGGCAAAGCGCTCCGTACAGGAACTGCGCACACTGCTGCAGCGCGAAGAAACGGCGCCGGAAGTGAAAGAGCGGATTCAGACGAGCCTGGAGGTGCTGATGTAAAAGTTGGCGGTTGCCAGCTAAAAGCCAATCAATCTAATCAACTCAATCATCCGACTATGAAAAACATCCTACTGGTACTAAGCCTGATCAGCAGCCTGACACTGTGCGGTCAGCAATCGATCTTCAAGGAAAATATTCGCAAGGAACTCCGTTTTAAAGAGGTTTCCGCCAATCAAACCCTACTTGTCAAAAACATTAGCGGCAGCATCGAAGTGGAGGGCCACGACGGCGATCAGGTAATCGTAGAAGTAATCAAAACCATCAAAGCCGGCAATGAGCAAGATTTGGAAACCGGCAAGGCGGAGGCGGATCTCGGAGTGCTGATTAAAGAGGATGTGATTTTACTGTACATGGAGCAACCCTGTATCGATCTGGATCCGGATAAAGTCGATGTGGATCAATGGCGCGACGGGGATAACTGGAACCCCTGGAACGGATGTAACTGGAATCCCGATTATCATTTTCAGCTGGATTATACCCTTAAGGTACCCCGTTCCGTGGCATTGCGGCTGAGTACGGTAAACGACGGCAATATCAGCGTCCGCGATGTGCAGGGTGACCTGAAGGTAAACAATGTCAACGGCGCCATCAGCCTGGAACAAATCGCCGGTTCTACTGATGCCCATACGATCAACGGTGACCTGACCTTGCGTTATGCGCACAATCCGAGCAGCGATTCGAAGTTCTACACCCTCAACGGCGATATCAAAGCTTACTTCAAGCCTGGCTTATCGGCCGAGTTGTACTTCAAAAGCTTCAACGGCGACCTGTACATTGATATCGAAGAGGCTCAGTTGCTGGCGCCCCGGCTGGAGCAAGAAAAGATGGGGCAGGGTATCAGCTATAAAGTGGACGAAACGCAGGGCCTGCGCATCCGCAACGGCGGCGTACGTCTGGATGTAGAGACCTTTAACGGCGACGCCTATATCAAAGAAGAATAAGCAGGAAATATGAAACCGGTTTCGATTAACCAGACAAACACTTGAATACATGAAAAGGCAAGCTTTGTATATGATTACGCTCCTGTTGCTCGGCCCGCTCTTCCTGACAGCACAGGCAGAAAACGAAATTTCCGTTCCCCTCAGCAAGCCCGGCGAGCGCGGCAAGCTGATCGTTGACATCAAGAAGGGGCCGATAACGGTGAAGGGAACCAACCGTAGCGATATACTGGTTCGTTACTCCAGTCGTGAAGATATCGAACCCCGGATGGAAGAAGCGGTGGGCGGCCTGAAAAAGATCAGCGGCGGGATGGCGCAGCTGGAAATTCTGGAAAAAAATAACCAGGTGTATATCGAGTCCGGCAGCTGGAATAAAGGACTGGAATTGTATGTGGAAGTGCCGCGGGACATGGACCTCAACCTGAAAACCTACCACGACGGCGATACCAAAATAAGCGATATCAAAGGCGAACTGGTCATCGAGAGTTTCCATGGGCCCATCACGGCCGAAAATATCTCCGGCTCTTTGGTCGCCAATACCTATCACGGACCGATTAAGGCCAGCTTCGTGCAGGTGACTCCCGAAACGCCTATGGCCTTCACCACTTTCCACGGTGATGTAGACCTGACGCTGCCGGCGGGCGCCAAGGCCAGCTTTAAACTGAAAACGGAACGGGGCGACGTCTACACCGGCTTCGATATGCAGCTTTCGGCTCCGGAAATCAAACAAAAAAAAGACGAGGAAGGCAGCTGGAGCAAAACCGTTATCGATGGCTGGATCACCGGTACGATCAACGGCGGCGGGCCGGAGTTCCTGATGAAGAATTACCACGGGGATATCTTTATTCGGAAGCAGTAGAGGGTAGAGGGTAGAGGGTAGAGGGGCAAACGTACCTCATCCCTATACCCTCTACCCTCAGGGAAATCACCCGGCACTATCCAAGAGGCGTCCGTGTATTACGCACGGACGCTTTTTGTATTTCACGACCTTCCTTTCGGCCAGAATCAACATCGGTACGATGGCCTTGTTAGATAGCAAAACTTTGTACCGGAATTAAAATCAAGCATCTTCATGAACCAGCAAAAAGAATGGCAAACCCTTTCACTCGCCAATCCTTCAACACTCAACGAAACGATCAGGGAGTTACATCACGCCGCGCAGTTTATTGCTATGGCCGGCCACTCTCTACTACCCGGCGCCGAGGATGACTCCAATACCAACATGGGATGGTCGGATGAAATCGGAGGGCTGGCCGGGCGGGTGCTGCCCCTCAACGTTCCATGCCGGCTGGCGCTGGTATACGATTCTTTTGAGCTGCGTTTTGTAGATAAGCACTACAAGACCTTGCGTACCCTGAAGCTGGCCGGGCAGACTAAACGCACTGTCAGAAACTGGATGTTGGAAGGGCTTACCGATTTCGGTGGCCGGACGGATGCCCTGCAGCCTGTTACTCATTATGAGATTCCGGAACACGCTACCGATCGGGGTGGCTCTTTCCGGCTCACTTCCACTTATGATCTGCGGGAATTGGCCCGCTACCGGCATAATACCAAACTTATACTGGAGGAGCTGGCCGTGCATTTCGACAACGCTTCCAGCGTGCGTATCTGGCCGCATCATTTTGATACAGGCATGGTCATTCCGGCGGCCATCAATAAGGAGGATCAAACAATCAAATCGGTAGGGATTGGGCTGGCTACCCCGGACGAAAATTATAATGAACTTTATTTCTACATTAATCACTGGGTAGCTGCGGGTGGTGTGACCTACGCCAAATTGCCGGAACTGCCCTCGGAGGGCCGCTGGCATCGCGACGGGTGGGTCGGCGCCATATTGCTGGCCGCGGATGTGGTGGCCCACAGTGAAGGCTCAGCCCAGTACGAAGCCGTATGGCGTTTTTTCCGGGCAGGGATCAACGAGACGCTCCGGCTCATCGGTCAGGGAGAAATGACTTTCTGAGGAAATGAGGACTTTACCCGGAATAGCATGGCTTTCGCAAAAACAATTCACATCTCATTTCATTTAATTGTAAAGAAAAAAGAGTCCTGGGGCAAGGGAAGTTCGGCAATTGCCCTTCCCACGACACTTTAAAACTCCAAAGGCTTTTATTATTCCTTTTCCAATCTATTATCAGAATTAAGCAATATTAAGTTATGACTTTACAACCCACCACCAGGCAAGTGACCGAACTGCTCCGTTTTTATCAGGAAGTCAGGAAGCAAAGCTTAAAAATATGCGAACCCCTGCGAACGGAAGACTATGTGGTGCAGCCGGTCACCGACGTAAGTCCGCCCAAATGGCACCTGGGCCATACCACCTGGTTTTTTGAAAACCTGGTGCTGGCGGAATGGCTGGAAGGGTACGAACTTTACGATAAACAACTCAACTTCCTTTTCAACAGCTACTACGAAAGTTTGGGCCCTCGTATCCTGCGTAGTAATCGCGGCAATATTACCCGCCCCAGTGTCGAAAAAGTAAAGCAGTACCGGCAGACCGTGGACGAATATATGGAAAAACTCATACACCAGTATCACGATAAACCGATGCCCCGGGAACTACACGACCTGATCGTCATCGGATTGAACCACGAGCAGCAGCACCAGGAGCTGAGCGTGTATGATATCAAGTACATTCTGGGAGACAACCCGCTCCATCCAACATATCTGGAGCAGGGGCGAAGCGGTCTCTCCGCCGGACCTGCCGGCGAAGCTTCCTGGATCTCCTTTGAGGAAGGCGTTTACGAAATCGGGTACAAAGGGAAGGAATTCTGTTATGATAATGAATTGAGCCCCCACAAAGTATATCTGCAGCCCTACGATATTCAGGATCGACTGGTGACCAACGGCGAATATCTTGAATTCATCAAGGATGGTGGGTACGAACACTTTAAGTACTGGCTTTCGGAAGGCTGGGAATGGGCCGGGCAAGTTGATGTGAAAGCACCCTTGTACTGGTTCCAACGCAATGGAAAATGGTATGAATATACGCTCGACGGCGCAGAAGAGCTGGATCTAAATGCCCCTGTCACTCATGTCAATTACTTCGAAGCCGACGCTTATGCCCGCTGGCGTGGACTGCGCCTGCCTACCGAGGCAGAGTGGGAGGTGGCCTGTACCAAACTTTATGAGGAAGTACCTCAGGACGGCAATTTCCTGGAAAAAGGAAACTTCCGGCCCACCGCCCGTCAATCTGAAAAAGACTATCAGATGCTGGGGCAGGCCTGGGAATGGACCAGCAGTGCCTATTTGCCTTATCCCGGCTACCCCCGGCAGGAAGGGGCACTGGGCGAATATAACGCCAAGTTTATGGTAAACCAGATGGTGTTGCGCGGCGGGTCCTACGCCACCCCGATAAGCCATATCAGACCGACCTACCGGAATTTCTTCCACGCTGACAAACGCTGGCAAATCACCGGTATCCGTTTGGCGCAGTAAGAAAAACAAGCAGCAACAGCGATCCCGGAGTAGCATGGAAAAACGCCTGCCCCGGCATTATCTGCCGGGCCGCACCAGAGATCGCCTTTTCTTTTCTCTCCACTATTTGTAAAAAAAAGTCATGGAAACTAAAACGCAATCGCAGCCCCATCCACGCTATGCCTCCTTCGCCCGGGATGTGCTGGAGGGGCTGACGCAGTCGCCCAAACGACTGCCTTCCAAATATTTCTACGATGAAGCGGGTGATCGCCTCTTCCAGGAAATTATGCAGATGCCAGAATATTATCTCACGGACAGTGAACTGGAAATTCTGGAAACGCATAAACAGTCCATCCTCGAGCTTGTCAATGGTGAGCCTTTCGATATCATTGAACTGGGCGCCGGCGATGGTTTTAAAACCAAAGTATTGCTTCAGCACTTCCTGGAGCAGCAGGCCGATTTTTGCTACCGGCCCGTCGATATCTCCTCCAACGTACTGCATCACCTGGAAAGCGACCTGAAGGAACGCTGGCCCGACCTTCCTTACCAGGGACTGCAAGGAGATTATTTTCACGTGCTGGAAGAGGTCAATAAAAAGAACGGAAAGAAAAAGATCATCCTGTTTCTGGGCGCCACCATCGGCAACCTCACGCGGGAACGGGCCCGGGGCTTTCTGAAACGCATCGGTGTGAATATGCACCGGGAAGATCTCCTGCTCGTCGGCTTCGACCTGAAAAAAGACCCCCAGGTAATCCTCGATGCTTACAATGACCCGGCCGGCATCACCGCCCGCTTCAACCTCAACCTTCTGTCCCGCATCAACCGCGAACTCGGAGGGCATTTTGACCTGGAAGCCTTTAAACACTGGGAAACCTACGATCCCGTATCCGGCGCCACCAAGTCCTTCCTGCTGAGCACCTGCCGTCAGGAGGTGCGCATCGATGCCATCGATCGCAGTATCTCCTTCGACGCCTGGGAAGCCATCAATGTCGAACTGAGTCAGAAGTATAGTCTCTCCGAAATTGAAACCACCGCCGTCAGCTGCGGCTATGAGGTGATCGAACACTTTTTCGACAGCCGTCACTATTTTGTAGATACACTCTGGCAGAAATAAGCTATCTGGGAGGCGCTGGGAAAGCGCCTCCCGGCTCAGACGGCACTTCCTTCCTTTCCGCTTCGGACTTTCCTCAAAATATCGTAAATTGTCCCCGGTTAGGTCGGACTGTGATAGTGGCAGGTACCTCCCGGAGCGGTACACACCTGGTTCTGGATTGGCCAACTGCCGGCTGTTCCCCGTAACTACGGCAAAACCCTTGACCCGCCCATTCACTTCAACTACCTTTTAAAACCATTTATCCTATGCGAAGCCTGTTCTTCTCTCTTTGCTGTATTGCCTTATTCCATGCTTGTTCCTCCAGCCCGGCCGCTCCGCCGCCACCTGAGGAGATCGATGAAGCTATGTACACTCAAATCCAGGAGCAACTCATCATGGCGGAACCTGGAACAGTAGTGGAGATTCCTGAAGGAACCTTTGAATTCGACCGCCCGCTTTCCCTCGATGGTATCGCCGGGGTGACCCTCAAAGGGGCCGGCATGAATAAAACCATCCTCTCCTTCCGCGGGCAGAAGGTAGGCGCCGAAGGGCTGAGAATCACCGCCGATTCCGTATTGGTGGCCGACCTGACTGTACGGGACACCAAAGGCGATGCCATTAAAGTGCAGGATTCCCACAGCGTGACCTTCCGCCGTGTAAACACCACCTGGAGCGGAGGCGCCCGCGAAACCAACGGCGGTTACGGGCTCTATCCCGTGGCCAGCACCAACGTGCTGATCGATGGCTGCGAAGCTTCCTACGCCTCCGACGCCGGCATATACGTGGGGCAGTGCACCAGTGTAGTTGTACGTAACTCCTACGCGCACGGCAATGTAGCGGGTATCGAAATTGAAAACTGCGTCAATGCGGAAGTTTATGACAATCGTTCGGAAGGCAATACCGGCGGTATTCTCGTCTTCGATCTGCCCGACCTGGAAGTGGTCAACGGCCATTCCACCAAGGTCTACAATAATAAGATCATAGAAAATAATCACAGGAACTTCGCCCCGGAAGGTAACATCGTCGGCATGGTGCCGCCCGGAACGGGTATCATCCTGCTGGCCGCCAAAGATGTGGAGATCTACAACAACGAGATCATCGGCCACAAGACGATGGGCGCCTCCGTCGCCAGCTATCATATCACCGAGAATCCCTGGGAGAGCGAGGAATACGATCCTTATACCTACGACATCCGCATTCACGGCAATACCTTCGAGCGCAAAAGCGCTATTCCCGACCTGACCAAAGACTTTGGAAAAATGGTCAACCTGGTCTTTTTGGGCAAACCGCAAGATGTCATCTACGATGGCATTGTCGACGAGAAGCGCGGCACCGGACCTAATCCGATGAATATCTGCATCGAGCAGGACGGGGAAGACCTGCGCTTCGCCAATATCGATATCGCCAATGATTTTGAAAATGTGAATCCGGATATCGATGTGTACCGCTGTAAGGAGATGTAGTTCCGGTGAATTGGAGTGACGGGGTGACTCAAAGTCACCCCGTCAATTGCCCCGCCGGTCGTTAAAAGTTTAGTCACCACTCCTTCGGAGTGGCTGGTTTAGAGTTTAGAATATCTGAAAACAAAATTCCCGGTTTCGCAGACTATAAACAGCGAGCCCAAAGGGCGACGCGCTACACTCCTAAACTTTAAAGCACCACCGGTCTTTTGAAGCAGTTGTTTCCAAAAAAAAACTCTACTGTATCATGCATATAAAATGTACCACGTTCCTACTTGGTCTGTTTACTTTTCTGACCGGCCTGTTTCTTTTCTCCCAGTGCCGGCAGTCCCAATCTATGGTCGGTGCTGTCCGCTTTAACCCTGCAGAAGCACCTTATAAGACGCTTTCTGAATATGGTTTTTACAGCGGCCCCATGCAGGAAATGTTTCCGAACGAAGGTGTCCTTCCCTACGAATTAATCACTCCGCTTTTTACCGACTACGCCCACAAGGCCCGCTTCGTATGGATGCCCGATAGCGTAGAGGCGAGTGTCGATGAACGGGGCGTCGTTCAGTTTCCCGAAAATACCGTCCTCATTAAAAATTTCTATTATCCCGCCGACTTCCGGCAGCCGGAGCGGGACCGGAATATCATGGAAACCCGGTTGCTGATGAAAAAAGGCGACGACTGGGAAGCTTATACCTACGTTTGGAACGAAGCACAAACCGAAGCCAAGCTCAACCTGGTCGGCGATATCCAGGCGGTCAGCTGGACAGATGAAGAAGGGCAAAGGCACGAGATCGAATACGTGGTGCCGAACAAGAACCAGTGTAAGAGCTGTCACAATGAGAACAATGCGATACAGCCCATCGGCCCAAAGGTGCGCAACCTCAATCGCACTCTAGCCTATGCCGGCGGCTCCGCCAACCAGCTCGAGAAGTGGCAGTCGGCGGGCCTGCTCGCCGCCGGCGACTATGCCGCCCAGTTTCAGCCGGTCGCTAACTGGGAAGATCCGGGTAGCGGCAGCCTCGAAGACCGCGCCCTGGCCTACCTCGATGTCAATTGTGGCCATTGCCACCGTCCGGGAGGACCGGCGCATACGTCGGGGCTTTACCTGACTGTCGATTACCGGGAGCAACGCGGCAAGCTGGGTGTATGTAAAACGCCGGTCGCCGCCGGTAAAGGCTCCGGTAACCGCCGCTTCGGTATTACACCCGGGCAGCCCGACAGTTCTATCCTCCTCTTCCGCATGGAAAGCGAGGACCCCGGTATTATGATGCCCGAGCTGGGCCGGGTAATGGAGCACCGGGAAGGAATCGAGCTGATCCGGGAATGGATCGCCGGGCTGGAAGGCGACTGTGGCCAGCGTTGACCGTAATGCATCGCCTGACGCACTAGGAGAATAAGATCATCTGGTGTCAGGGTGTAGCAAAAAGGGCTTTTTTGGAATGCGCTCATCCTTCAATCCTTTCTAAATTTCCTACTTATCCTCCTCCCTTCTATCTCCATTTGCAGAGCATACATCCCTGCAGGTAGTGGCCCCAAAGATAGGCGCAGCGCATGCCACCGAGCGGCAGCGTTTTGACCATTCCGGATTTGCCGACCGGCCAGGTCCAGCAATACCCAGTGTACCGGGGCCGGCTTTTTCAAAGTCAGCTCCACCTGCAGAAAATCCTTTGCCGGATTAGGGAAAAGCCGTAGCGACGCTACATTCGTCGGCGGGCGGTCCTGCGCCGTCAGCACTCCGACTTCTACCGTGTCGCGCCAGCTGCAGCCGTTGGCGTCAAGAATTTGAATAGGGTAGGCGCCCGCCGCCAGGCTGTCGTAGGTCGACTGTGACTGAGGCGGTTCTTCACCAAGCTGATACCGGAAAGGCCTCGTCCCTCCACTGGCAGTGATTTGGATTTTGCCAGTGCTGGCGCCCGGCAGGGTAGCACTGCTCCCGACGCTTCCCAGGAGTGGGGGAGGAGCGGAAAGCGAAAAGTGAAGGGTGTCGGAGCACAGCATCGAATTGGAAACAGTGAGGCTGTAGTCACCGGCTTCCAGATGATCAACCTGAGGGGCTGTAGCTCCGGTGCTCCAGCGATAGAAGAAGGAAGCACTGGTATCCGGAGTAATAATTGTGGCGCTTCCATCCCGGGCTTGATAGCAGGAGACAGGTTCTGTCAGCAGGCTGAGCTCGAAAGGGCTGCAGCTGGGGGAAGAAGCACGTATGCCGGTGGAATCGCTGAGCGACCAGACGGCGATGAGCAGCGTGTCCCCCGGAGGTAAATCGGTTAACAGCAATTGCGGGTCTTTATCATCTGTACTGTTGATACAGCCCAGGGCTTCGGCCCGGCAGCCGAGGTAGGCGCTAAGCCCAGCGATGGATTCCGGCCCGGGGAAGAGCTCTAATAGTAGGCGACCGCTTCCTGGCGTCGGCATTTTATACCACAATTCGCCGCTGGTTTGGGGGTTGCACTCCGGCCATGGGAAGGACCGCCTCGTAGTGGCTCGCTGTAAGTCCTGTAAGATCATTGTGGTGCAGGTGGAATCGACACAGACGGGCAGCGCTATTGCATGCTCACAGTCATCATTGGGAGGAGGAAAAGGCAGATGGGCGCAAAGGCTTACGCTGCCGAACTGAAAACGAAAGAAGTCCCACACAGCCAGGTAGAGGGTGTCTCCGGGCGGGAGGTCCTGAATGCTGAGCGAGGCCTGCTCACCATCCGGATCGTAGCAGGCGAGGCGCTCTCCGTCGCAGCTGCGGTAAGCGGCCAGTCCGGGGGAGAGGATGCCGGCCGCGGTTTCGGCTTTTACAACCAGCCTTCCGCCCGAAGGCACCACCACCTGGTACCACAGGGCTTCTACCGCTTCCCCTTCGCAGTTGGTTGCCGTGCCGGAGCTGCTAACGATGATATTGCCGATCGGTGGCATGGCTGTGCATTCCGTGGTGGAATGGACGGAGAGGGGTTGCGCCTGTTGGCAAAAGTCATTCGGGGCGGGAGCGGCCGGAATAGTGGCACAGAGCCGAACCTCGCCGGGTTGCGGAACGAGCGGATAAACGCGCAGCCAAATCGTATCCTGCGGCTTCAATGCCTGGAGATGTAATTCCGTTCCGCTTGATTGATTCTGTTCGGCGCAGGCCAGCAAGTTGCCGTTGCAGCGATCATAAGCAGCGATACCGGTTTGGGTTGATCCTTCCCCCAGCGTACGGATTCTCATACTGCCGGATTCAGGCGCGATGGCGTAAAACCAGACATCGCCGCCACTGGCGGGAATACATTCATCTGTGACCGTGCTATTCAGGGCCCCCGTCCATTCCACCCGGCGAGTGCTGCTGCAGGTCTGCCCCAATTGCGGATCGCTGAGCGACAAAAGCAAAGCGCCGCTGCACTCGTCGTTGTCCGGAGGGGGATCAGCCAGGAAGGCGCAGAGACCGATATCTACGAGCTCGTCTTCCGCCGTTGGCCAGCAAGCGATCTGTAGCGTATCGCCGTATCTCAAATCGCTTAGTGTCAGCAGTAGTTCTTTACCGGGATCGGCCTTTCGGCAAAGCACCGGGAGGCTGTCGCAATGGGTGAACACCGCGGCGGCCAGCCCCCCTTTGTCGGAAGTGCTGCGGGCGGAAAGCCGAAAGGTACCCGTTTCGGGAATGGCGAGCCGCACCCATTGCACACGATCCGGATAAGGGGAGCAAAGCTCCGGTAGCTCTGTGCCAGCGGATAGGGGCTCCGGAGTGAACCAGCGCTCCTCCCTACAGGTATCCGTACGGCCTACGGCGAGCAAGGGTGCTGAATTACAGCTTTCGCTAAAAGTGGGCAGACAGGGAGGTAGCTGGAACAGGCTGTCGGTCCGGAAGCGGCAGGTCGTGTCGGCACTAAAAAAAATACTTATCGCTTGTGGCGTCTCAGCAGGGCTCACGGGTAAAGGCAGGTACTGAATGCTGTCGCTAAAACTAAAAGCCGTCCCGTTGACTAGGAGCATACCGGTATCAGGCGCATCGGTATACTCGATTTGCAAAAGAGCAATACCGGTATCGCCGGGGGCCAGACAGGAGTCGACGGATAACAGCTCTACGGTCTCGATAACGCAGGAATCCTTTTCCGGAGGGAGCAGCAGGCTGCTTCGGAAAAGCAGGAGCGCATCGCGCATTCGCGCGCGCTGTCCGGGGGTAAAAGAGTTAAAACACTTCCAGAATCCATAGTCCATGAAATTTTCATAAAGATCCTCTACATCCCGGCTGAAGGGAGAATTGGCGATGTGGGCGTCGTTGGAGCAGGTATTTTGGCGGTCGCCCTTCAGGCAGTTGGGAATCTGGTCACTGCAGCGCGTGGGGTAACAATCGGGGGGCGTATCGCAGATCCGGTCTCCGCCGGTAAGACAGTCCTCTTCCGCACATCCCGTTTCGAAGGTATGGTAAAGGTTGAGATAATGTCCCACTTCGTGAATCAGGATTTCCGTTTCGGTAATCAGGGCTTTGCTGAAGACGTACACCCCATCGTCCTTCCGGCCGTGGGCGGCGGCCTGGTAGGCGAAGCCGACGGGGCAATCGCCCTGCTGATCGCAGAGGTCGGGCAACACGTAGATGTTGAGATAGCGATCGGCAGGCCAGCCCGATAAACGGCGCAGGGAATCCAGCACTTCCACTTCGCTGACCTGATCATCAATGGGGCGCCCGGCGAGGGAGGTGGGATTTTCGAAAACACCAGTCACAGGATTTCCGTCAGGGCCGAAGGTGGCGAGTTTGAATTCAATACCTACATCGGCGGCGGGGATGCCGGCATTGGAGTACTGGGGATCTCCACTGTAATCGCCGCGGTTGCGAAAGCCGTCGTTGAGCCGCTCAATGCTGCGCAGGACCTGGCCGGGGGTAGGTCGCGACATACTCCCTTCCGGCGTGCCGGGCGGGTAAAATATATGGACAACAACGGGAATCTGGTACACGCGATCTTCCTCGCGCCGGTCTACCCGCTGTAGTCGCTCGCGGGATTTTTGCAGCAGGATGGACTCTACCTGTCGTTGCTGCCGCTGATAGGCGCCGTCTCGCGCCAGGCGAAGGCGATGCATCCAGTCAAAAGAACAATCGAGCAGCGCCGGCTGGGCTTCTGTCCGCAAGGGGAACAGAAACAACAGCAATAACAGTGAGAACAGGGTCGTCTTACCGGGCATACAATTTCTTTTTGCACGAAAGTGCAAACTAGAGGATGTTCTCTATTTTATCGAGTTCTTCTTCAGTGAAGCCAAGCTTATTCAAGGCGCCGAGGTTGTCCTCCAGCTGGCGCACGCTGCTCACGCCGACCAGCACCGAGGTGACGCGTTCGTCGCGCAGCGTCCAGGCGAGGGCCATCTGGGCCAGGGTCTGTCCGCGGTCTTCGGCCATCTCATTCAGGCTTTTTATTTTATTGACCAGTTGATCGGTGATTTCCTCTTTTTGCAGGAAACCATGAGACAGGGCCGCCCGGGATCCTTCCGGAATGCCGCCCAGGTACTTATCGGTGAGCAGCCCCTGGGCGAGAGGGGAAAAGACGATGCAGCCCATGCCTTCCTCTTCCAGCACATCGAGCAGTCCTGCTTCGATATCGCGGACCAGCATGGAGTATTTCGGCTGGTGGATGATGGCGGGGGTGCCCAGCTCTTTGAGGATGCGCGCTGCCTCGCGGGTTTGCTCCGGTGAGTAATTAGACAGTCCGGCGTACAGGGCTTTACCTTGCCGCACGATGGTATCGAGGGCGCCCATCGTTTCTTCCAGGGGGGTATCGGGATCGGGGCGATGGGAGTAAAAGATGTCGACGTAGTCAAGCCCCAGCCGCTGCAGGCTCTGCTCGCAGCTGGCGATGAGATATTTGCGGGAGCCCCATTCGCCGTAGGGCCCCGGCCACATGTAGTAGCCGGCTTTGCTGCTGATGATGAGCTCATCGCGGTAGGGTTTGAGATCGGTACGCAGGATACGGCCGAAGTTTTCCTCTGCCGATCCGGCGGGCGGACCGTAGTTGTTGGCCAGGTCGAAGTGGGTGATGCCCCGGTCAAAGGCTTTGAAGACGATCTCCTTGCTGCGTTCATAGGGGTCTACGTGCCCGAAGTTGTGCCAGAGGCCCAGCGACATGGCCGGGAGTTTGAGGCCGGAACGACCACAGCGGTGGTAGGGCATTTGTTCGTAGCGGTTAGGAGAAGGAATGTAGTTCATATTCTTGGTGTTTTGTACTTTTTGTCTTTAACGGAAGAGTAGGGGCTGCCGCCGCTTCGCTCCCTCGCTGATGGGAGGGTTTACCAGGGAATTCCCGAGGGTAGCCAACCCATCAGCGAGGCCATGGCCGAGTCCCCACAAGAGCCGCCAGCAGGCGGCTCTCCCTTCAGGCAGCCGCGCGCAGCGCCGGCAACCCCAACGCTCTCATTTTACCGGTGCTTTATCCCGCTGCATAAACCGGCGCACCACGGGAACGAGCGCATCCACGCCTTCTTCCAGGGGGCGGACGACCGGCAGTTTCAGCCTTTCCTGCAATTCCTGTTGATATTCGATCAATTCCTCCGGAGTCATATCTTCACCGTTCAGGGTGATCGCCAGCACTTCGGCGCCGTAGAAGCGGATAAGTTCGATTTCGCTGTCGAGGGAATTGAGAGGGACCTTGGTATCGTCGTAGAAGGTACGGCCGGGGATGTGCTGCAGCACCACGCCTTTGATATTGCCCGAAAGGAGAAACTCGCTGCCACAGGGACCTGCAGGGTTTTGCAGGCTGGCTTGCCCCTCCAGCAGCATAAGATCCGGTTTGGTGACGTGTTCGCATTCGACGATGACGCGTTCGATTTCGCCGCTGATGAAGTCATTGAGGGTGGCGTCAAAGATGAAACCGTGGCGATAGCCCTGCATCCAGCCGGTCTGGCCGGTGTAGATCATCTCGGCCTGAATGCCTTGGGCGCGGCAGGCCTCCATGAGGAAGCGGCAGGTGGTGCGCTTGCCGACGGCGCAGTCGATACCCAGCACGGCGATACGGGGGGTGGTGACCTGGTAGATCTCACCGGTCCAGAACTTAAGTTCGCGGGCGGGGCGGGGCTTGCGGATATCGAGTAGCTGTACCCCTCGTTCGCGCGCCAGAGCGCTGAATTCCGGATCTTCGCTGAGCAGGGTATGCAGCCCGCAGACGACCGACAGCCCCCGGTCGATGGCTGTCAGGATTTCCTGGCGAAATTCTTCCGGCAGGCTGCCTCCCGGGAAGGCGACGCCGACGATGCACCAGCGGGGCGCTTCTGCTTCATGGGCGTAGAAATCAGCGATGGAGGCATAGATGGGGATGCCGTTGGGTTTGCCCTCCATGATTTCGCCGGGGTCTTCTCCGGCATAGGCATAGTCAATGACGGCCAGCACTTCGTAGCGGTCGGTGCCGCGCAACAGGCCGTGGCAGGTTTTGGCGAATTCGGTGTCGAGTAAGCCATTGGTCAGGATGATGGCGCGTTCTTTATTCATGCGATTGTCGTCCTTCGTTTTGATAGTCTGGTTAAAAATCAATCAGTTGCGTACCCAAACCGGCTTTTTCGCCGGTGAGGAGGTACCCATCTTTCAAGATAAAACCGCCCTCTACCACATCGCGGGCCAGGTCGAAACTACCGTCGAGGTCGAGGTAGCGGGTAGCGGGGCTGGCCAGGGCTGCGTGCAATGCGGCAGTAATACTGACGATACTTTCGTCATTGCACCCCCACATCAGGTGCAGGCCGCTTTTTTCGGCGACGGCGCTGATCTGGCGGGCGGCGGCCACGCCCCCGCATTTCATGAGTTTGATATTGTAAATGCCGTAGGGTTGGGGCGATGCGGCCATCCGGATAGCGTCGGCCGGACCGTGCAGGTCTTCGTCGGCGGCGCAGCGGCGGCGCAGGGAACCCGGCAGGCTAAGCATCGCTTCCAGGTGTTCGGGTGGCAGAGGCTGTTCGTAGAACTCCACATGTTGAGACTGGGTGGCGGCTGCGAAGCGTTTGAGTTCGGCGGCCGAATAGCCCTGATTGGCGTCGATGCGTATGTGGATGTCCGGGCCTACCGTTTCGCGTAAGCGGGTGACGGTTTCGATATCCTCCTCGGCGCTCTTTCCGGTCTTGAGCTTGATCACCCGGAAGCCGGCCTGGACGAATTCGCGGGCTTCCCGCAGGCTGTCGTCCAAATCCTTAATGCCGATGGTAATCGACGTAGGCAGTTGGTGGTGGGCCCTACCCAGGAAATCGACGAGCGGCAGGCCCAGGTATCGAGCGAAGGCGTCGTGCAGGGCGATATCCACGCAGGCCAGAGCGGCCGGGGTGTCGGGCATCAGGCGCCCCGCCTCGCGGATAAGCGCCTGAAAATGGCGGATGTCCTGCCCAACGAGCAGGTCCTGTGCGTAGTCGTCAAGGGTGTTGATGCTTTCAGTGATGGATTCGCCGGTGACGAACTCGGCGGGAGAGCCTGCGCCGATACCCGACAGGCCGTTTTCCAACTCGATGTAGAGAAAGACGTTCTCCACCTGATCGATCGTCCGGTAGGCGATCGTGTAAGGACGGGTCAGTTCCAGGTTTTCCTTCCAGGATTTTACTTGGGTAATTTTCATATCTATCCGGGCTTTGCGCCCAAATGTAACAAGATTTGAGGAGTAAAATGCAGGGCATGCCGCTTTTGGCGATACGACTGTCTTTCTTTATCGGATCGCTAAGGCACTAGCCTGAAACGGGAATGGAGATTTTGCAAAAATCGAAGGATTTAATTTATGTTACAGAGCCCCAGTATTAAACTGGCGTATTTATTCGTTGTATCACAAACTCGATTCCTATGAAGATGCTGAATGTTTTACTTCTGGCTATTTGTTTTTTACTCACTGCCCGGATGCCGGCGCAGACGCAAGAACCCAAAAAAGAAAACTCCGTGCCGGTAAAGTCTAACCAGGTGCAGTCCATGGCCTATCAACTGGACGGCCGGGCCCTGGACGAACGCTTTGTCGAGTTGTTCAGCAGCACTAACCGGAATAAGGGTTACAAGGGAACGCCCTATTTATTCGAGGAATGGAAAATGGGAAGTTTGATCAAAACAGGTGGGGATACTATTCCGAACCTGGAGCTGGCCTATGATGTGTATGAGGGAGAACTCATTTGCCAGGTAAAAAACGCCAAGGCGGTCCTCCTCGACCCGGGCCAGGTTCACTCCTTCTTCATGCGCGACGGCGAGGAGCAACTGTACTACGAGCGCCATTTGATTGATGGGGCAAGCCGCTTTCTGAGAACCTACCCGCTGGGCAAAGGATTCAATATTTACGCCCTCCAGAGCAAGACGGTCCGCCAGGCCAACAACACGCCGTACGGCACTAGTCAGTACCACGAATACGTCGATAAACCCGAAATCCTCTACCTTCGGCTCGGAGAAGGAGCGCCCCTGCAGAAGGTGGAGCGGAACAAGAAGAAATTTCTCGAATTGATGGGCGAGTACGCGGGTGAAGTGGAACGGTACATGAAAATTGAAGGGCTCAAACAAACGAAGCTGGAAGATTTGAAAAAACTGATCGCATACGTAGCTCAGGTGTCGCAAGATTAATTTAATTATGGTAGACATTTTGCGAGTCCTGGTTGCACTTATGATTTTCGGTTTTGTTTTACAGGTAGTTCAGAAAATTTACTATACCGACCATGAGTTTTGCCAAACGTGTTATCGATTACCACGATACGCTGGATGCCGGCTGGGAGTTGCCGCCGGGCATCGAGATTTTGTTTCCCTACGATGGGGAAGAAACAATGCGGTCGCTTACCGCTTTCTACAAGAAATACTACGACGACGACCGGCCGCGCGCCGGCATCTTCGGCATCAATCCCGGCCGTTTCGGAGCAGGCGTCACGGGGGTGCCCTTCACCGACCCTATCCGGCTGGAGGAGGAAGTGGGCATCTCTAATAATTTCAAAAAGCGCCAGGAACTGTCTTCGGTCTTTGTTTACCAGGTGATCAATGCCTGGGGCGGTCCGGAGGAATTTTACAAAACCTTTTACATCTCCTCCGTCAGTCCGCTCGGCTTTACCAAAAACGGCCGCAACTACAATTACTACGACGATAAAAAGATCAAAGAGGCGGTGCGCCCGCATATCATCGAACACCTCGAGGCGCAGCTGGAGCTTGGCGTCACGGAGAAGGTGGCCGTCTGTATGGGCCGGGGAAAGAACAGCACTTTCCTCGAAAAGCTCAACGAGGAAGAAGAACTGTTCGATGATATCTTGACCTTGCCGCATCCACGATGGGTGATGCAGTACCGGCGGGTAAGGGTGGAGGCGTATGTGGGGAAGTATCTGGAGAAGTTGAGGAGGGCAGCGGAGAAGCTGTAAAATTGATTGTCCCGGTCCGAAGGCTGAAGCGAGCTTTGCTGGGAGTTGTTTGTGTGGAATGGATGGGGGAGGAGATTGGTGAGTGTTCGGGGATTACCTTTGGTGATCCCTGGGGGGGGGACCGACAATCTTTCAAAAAGGCGTCCTTTCAGTCCGCTTTTTTATTGGCAAGCCCTTGGGGGACTGAAGCGAGCTTCGCCCCCCCAAGGGCTTGCCAATAAAAAAGGCCACCTAACGGTGGCTCTTTTTGAAAGATTGTGGAGATACGGGGATTCGAACCCCGGACCTCTTGCATGCCATGCAAGCGCTCTAGCCAGCTGAGCTATATCCCCTTTTGCTCGCCGAAGCCTTTGGCGTAGGCGATTTTTTTGATAGCGACTGCAAAGATAAGCACTCTTTTAAAAATACCAAATCCTGCACGGGAAAAATCAACATCGGAATTTAGATGATGGTTCCGGGGAGGAAAGCTTTTTCCTTTTATCTTTGTTCCAATTAAAATTGCGAACGGAACACCACAGCGATACATGGAAAGAATCACCGAATCCCCGTCGAAATACAGGCACCTGGAGCAGATGAGCACGCGGGAGCTGCTTGTCAATATGAACAATGAAGACAAAACCGTGCCCTATGCGGTGGAGAAGGCCATTCCGGCCATCGAACCGTTGATCGACATTACCGTCGGGAATATGCAAGAGGGAGGACGGTTGTTTTATATTGGCGCCGGCACCAGCGGGCGCTTAGGTATTCTGGACGCCTCCGAATGCCCCCCTACTTACGGGGTACCCGACGACTGGGTCATCGGTCTCATTGCCGGGGGGGATACAGCTATCCGCAAGGCGGTGGAATACGCCGAGGACAGCTACGAGCAGGCCTGGAAGGATCTCAAGGAATATTACATCAATGAAAAAGATGTCGTCATCGGCATCGCGGCTTCGGGAACGACGCCCTACGTCATCGGCGGGCTGCGCGATTGCCGGGAGCACGGCATCACCACCGGCTGCATCACTTGCAACCCGGGAACACCGGTCGCCGAGCAGGCCGATCACCCTATCGAGGTGATCGTCGGACCGGAATTCGTTACTGGTTCTACCCGCATGAAGGCGGGTACGGCCCAAAAACTGGTGCTCAATATGATCTCTACCAGTGTCATGATTAAGCTGGGGCGGGTGATGGACAACAAGATGGTCGATATGCAGCTCTCCAATAAAAAGCTGGTCGATCGAGGCACCAAGATGCTCATGGCGGCGCTGCACCTGCCCTACGAGGTTGCCAATGAACTCTTGCTCAAGTACGGGAGCGTGCGCAAGGCGATGCAGGAGTACGATAAAAATTAAATCAAGATCTATTACTTTTCGCTATTAGCTGTTCACGGGCTTACGATGAACAGCCGGTAGCAGTGGAGAGTGGCTGTTCTGTAAGAAGGCTTCGGCAGCTGCTTCGGCTTACCGGTGGCCGCCTCGCGAATGGCGTACGGCGAATAGCGAAAAACAGAAATCATTCTGAATGCAACTCATTATAGACAGCGGTGCCACCAAAGCCCTCTGGGTGGCTGTGGAAACAGGAGAGGAAGTACAGCGCGTGCACACGCCGGGCATCAGTCCGTACTATCTCAGCGATGAGCAGATCGCCGTCTATGCCAGTCAGGTTCGGGATCAACTGAATGATGCTCCCACGGCGATTCACTTCTATGGTACGGGGCTAAAGGCGCCGGAGGGCCGGCAGCGGTTGAAACGCCTGCTGGCGCAATGCTTTAACAAGGCGTCGGATATTCAGGTAGCGACCGACATCCTGGGCGCCGCCCGCGCGGCCTGCGGTCATCAGGCAGGCATGGCCGCCATCCTCGGCACCGGCTCCAATGCCTGTTGTTTCGACGGAGAAAACGTGACGGATACCATCGGAGGATTGGGCTACATCCTCGGCGATGAGGGCAGCGGAGCAGCGCTGGGCAAAGCCCTGCTGAGCGCTTTTCTCAACCGGCAGTTGCCCAAGGGGCTCACCCGGGCTTTTGAAGCGGAATACCAGACCGGTCGGGATGAGATCCTCCGGGCCGTCTACCAGGGCGAGACGCCCAGCCGCTACCTGGCGAGTTTTGCGCCCTTTCTGCACGAGCGGCAGGAGCATCCTTTTATTGCTGAGCTATTGAGAAATGAATTTCGGCGATTTTGTCAGAATAATCTCTTTGCTCTTGACGGCTGCCGGGAACTGCCGGTGCACTTCATCGGATCGGTGGCGCTTCACTTTCGTCAACACGTGGAAGCGGCACTGGAGGAGGAAAGCCTGCAAGCAGGCTCCTTCCAAGGGGATCCGATGGCGGGGTTGGTAGGGTATCATGCGGTGAAGAAATGAATACAGGTTACTTTTCGTCCAAATTGGCAGAGTTCACGGGTTTGTGAAAAAACAGGGGGCTTCCTTCTGATGCCTCAGTTCATCGAACAGTTAACAACACTGTATTGTGTTCCGGTGCTCCCAGCTCCATACTCCGCTGTGAAGGCACTGAGCCTCCCACAGATATTCGGAATGCTCCTGGTTCCAACACTGATTCGCCTTCCTCATCGACCATTTTCAAATCTTCCGGCGTTACCGCAAAACTCACCGTCTTCGACTCCCCCGGCACCAGCGCCACCCGTTGAAACCCGCGCAGCGAATATTTCGGGATGGCGACGGAGGCCGACAGGTCGCTGACGTACAATTGCACCACCTCCTCCGCGGCATAGTCGCCCGTATTGGTGAGCGTGGTCGTCACCGTTACGCTTTCCGATGGAGCAATGGATGCCTTCGACAGCGAAAGGTCGCCGTATGAAAAGGCGGTGTAGCTCAGTCCGAAGCCGAATGGAAACAACGGCTCCTTTTCCATATAGCGATAGGTGCGCTTGGCCATGTCGTAGTTTTCGTAAGGCGGCAGGTCATCGACCGACATGGGGAAGGTGACCGGCAATTTACCAGAGGGTACGGCCTTGCCGAAGATAGCATTGCCCACCGCCAGTCCGCCCTGCTCACCGGGGTACCAGGCGAAGATCAGCGCGTCGGCCATTTCGTAGACTTCCGGGCAGGCGATGGCGCTGCCGCCGGTGAGCACCACGACCAGTTTTTTGGCATTAGCCCGAATTTTTTTGAGAAAATCGATCTGGTTTTGGGGCAGGCCGATGTCCTCCCGGTCACCGAAGTGCCGCGACATGATGGATTCGCCTTCCTCGCCCTCGATCAGTTGCGAGATACCGAGGCAGGCGATGGTCACCTCTGCATTGGCCGCTTCGCCGGAGAACCAGTCGATGGGGTTGCGGTTGGGCTCGTCCAGCAGCGCGCCCTGACTGTAGGTGACAGAAGTCTGCGGACTGACATTGGCAACGATGCCTTCCAGGATAGTTTTCAATTCTTCACTCACGCCGTAGTAATTAGCCAGCAGTGCTTGTACGTGGGCCGCAGTGGGGCCGGTGACGAAAACGCTGGGAACATCCGGATCGACCGGTAGCGTTTTATCCTCATTCTTGAGCAATATCAGCGATTTTTCGGCGGCTTCCAGACTGAGGTCTACGTGTTCTCGTTTCCTGATCCAGGAAGTTCCGATGGTGTCGAAGGGCACGCTGCCGGGCGGATCGAAGAGGCCGAGGCGGAAGCGGGTGGGTAGTAACTGCCGGAGGCTTTCGTCTACCTGTTCCTCCGTGGTAAGTCCTTGCTTCACTGCCTCCACCAGTTCGGGATAGGTGCTGCCGCAATTGAGGTTTGTGCCGGTGTTGAGCGCCAGGGCGGCGGCCTCTTCGGGCGTTTCCACGATCTTATGTCCTTCGTAAAAATCAACGATGGCCCAGCAGTCGGAGACGTAGTAGCCGTCGAAGCCCCATTTTTCACGCAGCACTTCTTCCATCAGGTAGGGATGGGCGCAGCAGGGGTGGCCGTTGGTGCGGTTGTAGGCGCCCATGACGCCTTCGACATCCGCTTCCGTGACCAGGGCTTTGAAGGCGGGCAGGTAGGTTTCCCACATATCCTTACGGCTGACCACGGCGTTGAACTCGTGGCGCAGCCGCTCCGGGCCGCTGTGTACGGCGTAGTGTTTGGCGAGGCCGGCCGCCTGCAGATACTTGGGGTGATCGCCTTGCAGTCCCCTGACAAAAGAGACGCCGATGCGCGAGGTGAGATAGGGATCTTCACCGTAGGTTTCCTGCCCGCGGCCCCAGCGCGGGTCCCGGAAGATATTGACGTTGGGCGTCCAGAAAGTGAGGCCCTGGTACTGGCCGCGCAGGCCGTTGGCGACAGATACGTTGTATTTTGCCCGGGCTTCCATCGAAATCGCCCGGCCGACGTCATAGATCAGGGCGGTATCAAAGGTGGCGGCCATGCCGATGGCTTGTGGAAAGACGGTGGCCCTTCCGTTTCTCGCCACGCCGTGCAGGCATTCGTTCCACCAATTGTAGGCGGGGACACCCAGGCGTTCGATGGCAGGAGCGGCATACATCAGCTGACCGACTTTTTCCTCCAGGGCAAGTTGGGAGATCAGATCTGCTGTCCTTTCGCTGATACTCAGACCAGGATCCTGGAATTTGTGGGAAAAGTCTTGTGCCTGAAGATGGGCGCCTTGTAAAAAAATGAGGGTCAGGAAGTAGAGGAGTAGCTTTTTCATTAGTCGTGCGGTTTGAATTTTCTAGCCTATACTCTACTTCAAAGACGGAGATATTTCGCTGCTACCTGACTGAAAGGCAGGGTTTGATGAGGACGATGCGAACAGAGGAGCCACAGGAACTCAAACCTTTTTTTCAATTTTCTTCCACCAATCCCTGAAGATTTCTTTTCCTGCCTCGAAAGCCTCGATCAGATAGGGTTTTGCCAGCGCGAAGAGGCTGACCGGTTCGTCCATAAACAGATAGGTGATACCCCAGGTCAGCAGGTGAATCTGCAGGAACCACAGGACGGTAACATATAAGATGAGAAAAACAGGCATGATAGGAATGATGGGGATACGCCTCCATTCATTTATTCCGGACTTAGGACCAGCCCCAAACGGCGCGTGCTTAAAAGGTAGCGTTGAATAGAGGATGAGGTGCTCCCAGGCCATGGCGAAAATGAAGGGTAGGGGCGGCAGGATGCGCCATACCGGACCGGTGATGTCGTCGTCGATATCTTTGCGGCGGCGACGCAGATCACCGGTTATGCCGGGTTTGGCGTGCGACCAGAACAGAGGCGCCCACATGACGTAGATGAAGCGGATATCCAGCAATTTGGCAATTAACCTCATAACAAAGGAGTGGCAGTTTAATGATTCGGGTCGAAGTTAAAACAAATGTATGATATTAAAACAAATTATTGGTGTTTATTTTGCGTTTAAAATGTTTTGATTCTTCTTACCGCTACCGCAATTGACTGATCGCTTACTTCCCCCGCTATCTTTTTGCTCGTAAAAGGGCAATATTGGATCTAAGCAATTTTGGGCTCACTTATCTTTGACTTCATCATCATCCTAATCGTTGTTTTCTCTATTCTGCAGACGGCTGAGGTAGAAGAAGCTGCTACGGTGGTGGATGGGAGGATCAGCTTACCTGGGCAGGCGGATATTCTTGGCTTGCTGGTAGGAAAGGAGGAGTGGAAAGTGGATGGGAACAGTCCAATCCAATCGTTGGTATTCAAGGTTGACAAAAATCATCCCGCCCACTCATAAATATCCTTGCCGGAGAAGAAAACAAGAGCGTAACTTCTAAAAAGTTACCAAAAACGCGTCGTATGAAAACCAAGGCCTTCAAATCGATACTTTTTGTACTGGCAGCGCTTCTGCTGGCGAGCGGCTGTAACGATAGTATCCTCAGCGAGGAAGTGCCGGGCCAACCCTTGTTCCAGATAAACGCCGACTTCATTGACTTCGGGCGCGTCGAACTGAACGAGCCTTACACTCAACAGGTTTGGGTGCGCAACCTCGGCCCGCAGGATTCCAAAATGTATGTCTATTATTACGTAGAGGGTAACGCGGCTTTTGAGGTGGATTCCCCTGAGAAAGAAGTTGTGCTGGCTGGTACCAGGTCTTCTCATCCTATACAGATTTGCTACCATCCTCAGCGGACCGGGGAGGTACAGGGAACACTGGTTATATACCACGCTAACCGGACCCTGACGGACGACATCAATGTACAAACGCACCGGGTTCACTTAATCGGGAATGCCGGTTTTAAGTGCATCACCCCGGAGCCGTCGTTTACTCAGCCGGCTACAAAGCAGCTGACGGCTGACAAGAATAAGGCAATAGGGAGGGGAGAGGATTAGATTGGGGGCTTCCCTTTTCTAATGCTGTCAACTTAACGCTGCTTTTACACCAGTGCCTCTTCCAGCTTGCGCTTAATCTGCTGAATGATCACCTCTCCGTGGTCTCTCGTATTTTCGATGAAGAATTTGCTGGTGCGCATACCGCCGCAGACGACACCGGCCATATAGACGTTAGGCAGGCTGGTCTCCAGGGTTTTTTCGTTGTGTTTGGGAATGCGCTCTTCGTTATCGGGAATTTCCAGGCCCAGGTTTTCCAGCAGCTCGAAGTTGGGCTGGTAGCCGGTCATGGCCAGAACGAAATCATTTTCGATGGTAAATTGGCCTTCGGGGCCTTCCAAGACGACCTCGCCGGGGCGGATTTCCACCACATTGGTATGGAAATGCGCGGTGATGCTGCCCTCCTTAATCCGGTTTTCGATATTGGGTTTGATCCAGTATTTCACGCGCGGGCTGATCTCGGCGCCGCGGATGGCCATGGTTACTTCGGCGCCTTTTTGCCAGGTTTCCAGGGCCACGTCACAGGCCGAATTGGCGGCGCCGATCACCAGCACTTTTTGCCCTACGTAAGGATGGGCGTCGTCGTAGTAGTGTTTGACTTTTGGCAGGTTTTCTCCCGGAATATTCATGAGCCGCGGGCAGTCGTAGAAACCGGTGGCTACGATCACGGAATGCGTCTGGTATTGGTCCTTGGCCGTCTTTATCTGGTACAGGCCGCTGTCCTGGCGTTCCATACGCTGCACCGGTTCGTAGGTGCGTACGCGAAGATCGAAGGCATCCTGCAGCCGCCGGTAGTACTCCAGCGCTTCGCGGCGCGTGGGTTTATCCCGGTGAGAGATAAACGGTGTTTTGCCGATTTCCAGGAGTTTTGAGGTAGAGAAAAAAGTCATATTGGTGGGAAAATTGTAGATGGAGTTGACCAGCACTCCCTTTTCCAGCACCAGGTAATTGAGGCCGGCCCGTTCCGCTTCGATAGCGCAGTTGAGACCGGTGGGTCCGCCGCCGATGATGATGAGGTCATAGATTTGCATGGCTTGCAGTCTTATTTTGATACAAAATGATAAACAATCGACTCCTGGCATAGTTTAACCATGGTATTCTGCCGACCACCCTCAGGTACAATATCGCACAATGTCTCAGGGTTTAAAAATGAATCACCAGGGTAATGATTATCTTTGCTGCAAAATCTGGATCAGAGGACATGCAAACCGTCGTTCAACTCCGACAACTTTACGAAGATTATCTGATAGCCAACCGCTTCGAGCAGCGCCCTGCCGGGCTGTATGAGCCCGTGAATTACATTATGGAGCTCGGGGGCAAACGGCTGCGTCCGGTATTGACGCTCATGAGCTATGAGCTTTTCCGTCCCGACGTGGAAAGAGCGCTTCCGGCCGCCCACGCAGTGGAGCTTTTTCACAATTTCAGCCTGGTGCACGATGACATCATGGATCAGGCGCCTTTGCGCCGGGGCCACCCCACGGTTCACGAACACTTCAACGTCTCATCGGCCATCCTGTCGGGGGATGTGATGCTGATCTACGTTTATGAATTTCTGCTGCGTATGTCCGATATGGGATGCCTGCCGCAGTTACTGGAGGTCTTCAACCGGGTGGCTGTCGAGGTGTGTGAGGGCCAGCAGTACGATATGGATTTTGAGGTCCGCCAGGATGTTAAGATCCCGGAATATATGGAAATGATCGCCCGAAAAACCGCTGCGCTGATTTCCGGCAGCCTGGAACTGGGCGCGCTGGCCGCAGAAGCTCCCGAAGCGGATGTACAGCACCTGGCCGCCTTCGGAAGGCATATCGGACTCGCCTTTCAGCTTCAGGACGACATCCTCGACACCTTCGGGGATCCCGAAAAGTTTGGCAAGAAGATCGGAGGAGATATTATTCAGAATAAAAAAACTTACCTGATCCTCAAGGCGCTCGAGATCGCCGACCCGCATACCCGTGCGGAGCTACTCGAACACATGACAGCGGAGACGGAAGAAAATGCCGGTAAAGTGGAGGCGGTGACCGCTATCCTGCAGCACCTGGGAATACCCGCTTTGGCGGAAGCCGAAAAGCGTCGGCATCAGCAATTGGCTTTCGATCATTTTAATGCCGTTCAGACACCGGAAGAAAAAAAGATTCAGCTGCGACAACTGACGGAGAAACTGATCGGCAGAGAAAAATGATGGGAATCATCAGGAGAACGCAGCTCATCGCTTAGCTGACAGGGAGTGAACCAAAGAAAAAGGCGGAGCATAAGGAAAAAGGAGCAACCACCGAAGTGGTTACCCCTCACACTATGAAACACTATATTTTTCCACGGGAATAGGCTTGCGTAACGCAAGTAAAGCGATCAAATCTTATTATCGGGAACGCGTGTCCTAAGGAAGTAAACTGGAGTTCTAATGGATTTGAATATAAAGTTAGGAACTTATTTTCTTATCCACAAATTAATCTACTTGTTTATTTGAGTTCCTGCAGGTATATACTTCTGTGAAAACCCGCGAATTAGAAGAATATTTTGCCATTCCACCATTCCTTTTCGATCAGAGCTTTATTCTTTTCGTAAAATTTGACGGCGGGTTCGTTCCAGTCGAGTACCTGCCATTTGACGAGCCGGCAGTCACGGTTTTTGGCTTCAGCCAAAAAAGCCTCAAACAATGATTGTCCGATTCCCTGTTGGCGGAAAGCTTCGCTGATGACAAAGTCTTCCAGAAAGAGCATCTTGCCTTTCCAGGTAGAATACGCCATATAGTAGAGGACCATGCCCACTACTTTTTTATCAACTTCAGCAACCAGCGCCTGGAAAACGCCCTCCTTAAAATCACGGCGGTATTCCTCTTGAGTGGCAATGAATTCTTCTTCGGCGCGTTCGTAGATGGCCAGCTCCCGGACGAGGTCGTGGATGGCGGGTATGTCAGTCAGGGTAGCTTTCCGGACTACAGCGTGTGAGGAAGGAATATCGGATTTTTCCATAGTGAGATATGCGGCTTTTCAAATGCCGCAAATATAACAGACTTACGGGGATCAGGCAATCAGCGGAGAACTTATCGTTTGATTTCAAAGTACTCAAAGTCTTTTAGCTCATCTTCCTCCACTTGTATATCGGCAACGTTGGCTTGCGGCGGTCCCTTTTTGACCCAGTCGAGAAATTCATCGAGCTTTTCGGAGTCACCCTCTACCTCGGCGTAGACGGTTCCGTCGGGTTCATTGCGGACAAAACCGGTCACGCCCAGGTCTTCGGCGGTCTCTTTGGTAGTGGCGCGGAAGAAAACGCCCTGAACTTTTCCGCTGACGCGGAGGTTGTAGTGTTTTTTACTCACAACAGCTGTATTTTTGATGTTTATACTTACTTGTTCCAACTAAGCATTTCATTAGAAGTTCGAAAAGCTGCTTCCTAATGCCGTCAACCTTTTCCGTCATAAAGATAGCTGCGTACATTTTCGCGCTTTTCGTGGCTGTCCTGTACTTTTACAGCGCCTGGCAGATTCGTTCGAGTAATCCGGTTGGCTTTTACCTTTTGCTTCTCCTGGGGCTTGGTGGCGGGATAGTGGCGTTTCACTATTTCACCGGTAAATCCAGGCGCCGGCAAAGAGTGCTTCGCCGGCCTTTCCCCAAAGTATGGCGTCGAATACTAATAGCTAAAGTGGAGTTTTACCGCAAACTCGATCCGGATGAAAGGAAACGTTTTGAGCAGGAAGTACAGCTTTTTCTCGATGAAAAGCGCCTATCGGGCATCAATACCGAAATTAATGACCGGATCCGGGTGCTGGTGGCCGCCAGCGCCGTAATTCCCATCTTCGGTTTTCCCGGCTGGGAATATCCGAACCTGGAGGAGGTGCTGATCTATCCCGGTTCTTTTGACGATGATTTCAGACAAAGCGGGCGGGGACGGGATATCCTGGGTATGGTAGGGGAGGAGGAGATGAACCGCATGATGATACTATCCAAACCCGCTATCCTGGAAGGCTTCCATTACCGTCGTGACGGTATTCATACTGCGCTGCATGAGTTCGTTCATCTGTTCGATGCCGCCGACGGAGCTTACGACGGCGTTCCGCCTACGATCGATCAACGCGATATAGAACCCTGGCGCGAGCTTATGCACCGCGAAATGGAACGAATCCGCGAGGGCCGTTCCGCCCTCGATCCCTACGCCGCCACCGGAGAAGAAGAATTCTTTGCCGTGGCTGGCGAGTATTTTTTTGAAAACCCGGAGTTCCTGCATCGCGAACACGCTGAACTCTACCAGATGCTGGTCCGCATTTTCCGGCAGGACACCTTGCAATTGTTTTTTCGGAAGCAATAAGCGACGGGATCAATGTTTTTCCCGTATTGATCCATTCTGGTAAGAACACCGAGAACCAAAGAACTTTTTTAATTTTGCGTCAGTAAAGTACTCCCTTAACAATAAATCAAAAAATGAGATACGGAATATTTTTTGCGCTCCTGGCTTCACTCTTGTTAAGCGCCTGCCAATCGGAACCTGAAAAAACAGCCGATCTGATCCTGGTCAACGGCAATATCTATACTGTGGAGGAGGATCAACCCCGCGCCGAGGCCCTCGCCGTTAAGGGCGATCGCATCATGCGCGTAGGCAGTAACGAAGAGATTGAAACCCTCAAAGGTGAATCGACCGAGGTGATTGACCTGCAGGGTCGCTTCACCATGCCCGGCTTCATCGAAGGTCACGGTCACTTCCAGGGCGTCGGCCGCATGCTGATGAACCTCAACTTCCTGCGCGCCGAAAGCTGGGAGGAGATTGTCGCCGCCGTCGGCGAAGCCGCCAAGGAGGCTGAGCCCGGCGAATGGATCATCGGCCGGGGCTGGCACCAGGAAAAGTGGACCTCGACGCCCGATCGCAACGTGCTGGGCTATCCCTATCATGACGATCTGAGCGCCCTGACGCCCGAAAATCCTGTGCTGCTGCGACATGCCAGCGGCCATGCCCTTTTCGCCAACGCCAAAGCCATGGAAATGGCCGGCATCACCAGCGAGACGCCGGATCCGGTGGGCGGCGAGATCGTCCGCGACTCTCGCGGTAACGCCATCGGCGTATTTGAAGAAAACGCAGAGGGGCTGATCGATCAGATCTACGCGGAATACCGCTCGAAAATGACACCGGAAGATATCAAGAACGAGTGGCTGCGCGCCAATAAGCTCGCCCAGCAGGAATGCCTGGCCAAAGGGGTGACCTCTTTCCAGGATGCCGGTTCTTCCTATCAGGACATTGAGTGGTTTCGCGAGCTGGCGGCTCAGGGCGAACTCGACCTGCGCCTCTGGGTCATGTTGCGCCATTCCTATGATCGCATGAAGGACAATATGGACGGCTTTCCCATCCTCAATGAAGGAAACTATTTCTTCACCAGCCGAGCCATCAAAGCAGCCGTCGACGGAGCGTTGGGCTCCTACGGCGCCTGGTTGCTGGAACCCTACGAAGATAAGGCCGGCTTCTCCGGTCAAAATACCACGACGGTTGAAGAACTGAAACAAATCGCTCAGCTCGCCATCGAAAACGACATGCAGTACTGTATCCATGCTATCGGTGATCGCGCCAACCGCGAGGTGCTCGATATCTTCGAAGAAGCCTTCAATGCTCATCCGGATAAAGAGGACCTGCGCTGGCGCATCGAACACTCTCAGCACCTCCATCCGGATGACATTCCCCGCTTCGCCGATCTCGATGTTATCGCCGCCATGCAGGCCATTCACTGCACCTCCGATGCGCCCTTCGTCGTCAAACGGCTTGGTGAAAAACGCGCCCGGGAAGGAGCTTACCCCTGGCGCAGCCTGCTCGACGCCGGCGCCGTGGTAACCAACGGCACGGACGCCCCCGTGGAGGATGTAAGTCCTGTTGAGAGCTACTATGCCACAGTTACCCGCAAACGCCCCGGTAATGACATGGCTTTCTTCCCCGAACAGGCCATGACCCGCGAGGAGGCCATCTATTCCTATACGATGGCCAATGCCTATGCCGGCTTTGAAGAGGACCTCAAGGGGTCCCTGAAGGAGAGCAAACTCGCCGATATTGTCGTGCTGTCCAATGATCTAACGGAATGTGCGGAAGCAGATATCCTGAATACCAAAATATTGATGACCATCGTCGGTGGTGAAGTAAAATACCAGAAATAGCCATATACTTAACATTTTTCTATATTTGTACCGGACCGGCCGGCCACCTGGGCAACCCGGCTTTCCGCCGGTCCGGTATCCTTAGAAATTTGACGTCTGGCATCTGCTGTCTGACAGCTGACATCTAATAACAAAAAAATGGAACTGCTCAATGAATGGTGGCCCTCGATCCGGGAAGCGGTGCTGGCCGTAGATCCCGTATACTGGGTTTCCGGCGGCGGCCTTCTGATGGTCCTCGTCGCGGTGTTAAGTCTTCGCGGTCGAAAACACCGTAAACAACTGAATGCTGCAGCCCCAAAGCTGCACCTGCAGTCTTTTCAGATAGCTCCGCTTGGCCGCGATGCTTTTTTCAAACTGCGCAACGGCGGAGAGCCGGCTACCATCAGTAACCTGTATGTTAAAAACCGGAATGATATCAAAGTAAAAAACAGCATCTCCGGCCATCAGTTGGAGAAAGATCGCGAATACAGCATTTTGCTGGAAGCCGAAGGGGCTCAGAAAATCAACCGGGAGCTCATCTTCGAACTCACCTACCTGGACCGGCTGGGTAACGTCTATAAGCAATCTTTTCAGGCAGATAATCAAAATACCGCAGCCGCTCCAAAATTAAAGCGAAAGAGATAGAAGCATATCTGCCGGGCGTTATTTTTTTAAACATCTGAATTCTGTTAACTTGCGCGCATGAAAGTAGACATTCTTGCTATAGCTGTACATCCCGACGATGTGGAACTCAGTTGCAGCGGCACTTTGCTGCGCCATATTGACCAGGGAAAAACCGTAGGGCTGGTCGACCTCAGCCGGGGAGAACTAGGCACCCGCGGTGATGCTGATATCCGCACTGAAGAAGCCAAACACGCCGCCGAAATTATGGGCGCCGAGTTTCGCAAAAACCTCGATATGCCCGATGGCTTTTTCCAGTATTCCAAAGAAAATATTCTGAGAATCATTCAGGTGGTCCGGACGCACAAACCGGATATAGTCCTGGCTAATGCGCCGGAGGACCGGCATCCCGACCACGGTCGCGCCGCCAAACTGATTGCCGATGCCTGCTACTACTCCGGGCTGATCAAGGTAGAAACCCACGACGACAACGGCAACCTGCAAAACCGCTGGCGGCCGAACGCGGTATATCACTTTATTCAGGATTACAATCTGGTACCGGATTTTGTGGTAGATATCACCGGCTATTGGGAGAAAAAATTGGAGTGTATCCGCGCCTTTCGCTCTCAGTTTTTCGTTCCGGAGGTGACTGAATACCAGGACGAACTCGATTCGCCCATTTCCGGTAAGGATTTTATCGATTTCCTGCAGTCCAAAGCCAGGGCTTACGGCCGTCCTTCCGGATTTGAATATGCGGAAGGCTTTATCGCGGGACGAACAGTAGGTATTCGCGATCTATTTGATCTGAATTGATGTATTAAAGCTGACTTGCTTCCTTACTGCTCCCTTCATCCGAAACAGTTTACTTGTAAACAAATGTTACTATTCACCATCCTGGCTTCGCCAGGAAAGGTTTTTTAAAAAGCCACAGATTATCCGGATTTCCTAAAATGATAATCCGTGTGATCCGTGGCAAAAACAACGAATATCGCCGCGCAGCGGCGATGAATAGTTACAAAAAAATTATGATGGACGCTTTCAACGCCCTCATCTTTGACATGGACGGTACCCTGATCGACAACATGGTTTTCCACGAGCGGGCCTGGATGCTGTTTCTGGAGCAGAAGGGAATCCAGATGAGCAAGGAGGAGTTCGAAGCCAAACATTACGGTACCATCGATGAGGTGGTGCCCCGTATTTTCGGCCCCGGGCTTTCCGCGGAGGAAATCCGGCAGCTGGGTGCTGAAAAAGAAGCACTATACCGCGAAATCTACCAGCCACACATCCGGGAAATCGAAGGTTTAAGCCACTTTCTCGAGCATTTGCGTAAGCAAAACTACCCGCTGGCCCTGGCCACCATGGGCGATCGCAATAATGTCAGGTTCACGCTGGACAACCTGGGCATCCGTTCTTTCTTCGACGCGATCATCAGCGGCGAAGACGTAAAAGAGGGCAAGCCCGAACCGGAAATTTTTTTCATCGCAGCGTCCCGCTTAGAAGCAGATCCACTTCATTGCCTGGTGTTCGAAGACAGCCGCAGTGGCGTGGAAGCCGCCCACCGGGCCGGTATGCAAACGGTCGCACTGGCGACCACTCATTCTAAGTCGGATTGGAAAGAGTATGAACTCTACGATGTCATTGATCACTACCTGGAGTTGGATAGGAGGGTGTTTTGAAGTGGGCCATACGGCTCTTCGCTTCGCTCCGAGAAGTCGGAAGTGGAAAAACGTAGTGCCGAAGCCAGTAGAGGGCTACATCAGGTCCGGCGCACTAATAACCGGCTTCGAGTCCCCAGGTTACCGCTCGTTTTCCCTCTAGCCAGTCGACGTACTGCACCTCTCCCAGCCGGATTTTGACAGGCAGGCGGGCGGCCCGTTCGAGCTGAACTTCCAGTTTACAGAAAATACCCAGGTCGTGGTAGGAATAGATTTGAGGCGCCGCACCTGCCGGTTGTCTCATGACGGATAAACGGGGTGGGGTAGCAGGCCGGGTTTGGAAATGCCGGCCGGAAAGGACAGGGACGACATAGGGTCGGAGTGCAGGTGCTTTTATTGACGGCATTTTTTGGCGAAGGCTGACAATGGAATGTCCGCTGATCTGGTACCTGAGTTGCTGCGCGGAGATTTCCGCGGCAAGAAGCATGCAGAGAAGAGGTAAGAGCAGTATTGCCTTGGCAAATTTGCTGGGTGCCATCTCAAAAATGTTTTTGATGGCGGAAAAGAGAAATTTTGGGGCCCAAAGGATATTTTTGAGATGGCTTCTATTCATTTTTCTTTTTCTTGGTCCCTTCGGGAGACATTCTATAAAAGTACGATAATCCCCCAACACCGAAGCTGGCAATAAGGTTATTCCTTTTTGCTTCCCTCGTACAATTCATAGCGCAAAAATTTACATTCCAGGGCTCCGTTATAGAGCGTCATGCGTTTGGAAGCGCGCAGTCCGATGTTTTTGATCGCCGATTTGTTGGAAGAGATGATCCAGGCCTCATAACCGGAAAATTCCTGTTTGAGCCGGTCGCCGATCATTTGGTAAAAAACCTCGACGTTTTTTTCCGTCAGGCGTTCATCGTAGGGCGGGTTCATGATAATGAAACCCTTATCGGCGGGAGGCTCGAGCCGTTCAAAGCGTTGTCGATCGATCTGCACCTTGCCTTCCAGGTAGGCGGCCAACGCATTGTGCCGGGCAATTTTGACGGCCCGGAAATCGCGATCGAAGCCGAGCAGCTCGTATTCGAAGTCCTCGCGGATACGCTCGCGGGCTTCCCGGACGATGCGGTTCCATAGGTCGGCGTCATAATCGGGCCATCGCTGAAAGCCGAAGCTTCGCCGGTGTAATTGCGGGGGGATATTGTAGGCATAAAGCGCCGCTTCGATAAGGATGGTTCCCGATCCGCACATGGGATCCAGGAAGGTGCAGTCGCGCTGCCAGCCGCTGAGCAAAACCATGCCGGCGGCGAGCACTTCGTTGATGGGAGCGGCGAGGGATTCGACCCGGTAGCCCCGTTTGTGCAGCGAATCTCCCGAGGTGTCCAGGGAAAGTGTGCCGCGGGTGCCGGTGACGTGCAGGTTGACGCGTAGCGAGGGATTGGTAAGATCAACGCTGGGCCGCCGTCCTGTTTCCTGGCGAAACTGGTCGACGATGGCGTCCTTAGTCTTAAGGGCGGCATATTTGGAATGGCTAAGGCCTTGGGCATTTGTCACCGCATCAACGGCCAGGGTATCGGTTAGCGTCATGTATTGCGACCAGTCGATGCGCCGGACTTCCCGGTAGAGCTCGTCTTCATTACGAACGCTGAATGTGGCGATGGGCGTCAGAATGCGCACCGCGGTACGCAGCTCCAGATTGGCTCGGTAAAGCAGGCGCCGGTCTCCTTCACAGGCGATGGCGCGCGTAAGGGGCTGTATGTTTTCGGCTCCCAGGCTCCGCAATTCTTCTTCGAGCACCGGCTCCAGGCCGGCGAGTGTTTTTACTAATAACTTCATAGTAGGCTATGGTACGTAATTCCGGTGTATTCACCAAAATAGAATTATTTTGGAAAAACCAGGCATGACGGGAAGAGCTCCCGCTTTTCCCGCTCTCTTTGTCATCAAACCCCCGGTATTTTTAAGCCGGATTATTCATTGAAAATCTTAAAATGAAACCGGCTTTAGCGATAGGAATCTTATATGCAAAATTGACAGGGCGGGTCAGCGCAGTGACAAATTCATATAAACGGCAAGTCCCTCTTCCTGCCAAAGCCAGTTTTTGCGGGCTCCTTTTCTGGAGTTGAAATCAATGATTTGATACTGACTTCGGGGGAGGTGCAATTCCTGTAAAGCCCATTTTAGTTCCGTTTTTCTTTGCTCAAAGGAAGTAGCAGAAGAACTATCGACCCCGATAATTAAGCGGACCCGGGGAAAGTGGCGAAGGGACTCGACAATACGGTGGAGTTCTTGGTTTTGATAATACCTGTTTACGCTTAGCAGGTAGGTGCTGCGTTTCAGTTCTTCCTCCGGAAGAGAAAAAGTGATATGGGGGCCGTAGTGCTGTACGATATCCCTGAGCTCATTCAGGGTGACGGCTTGTTCGAATTGTATCGTTTCGACGGGGCTCACCTGTTCGCCAACTGCCATGGGAATGCCGCTTTGAGTATTGGCGTTTTTGTCCGCTTGGATATTGGCCGTTGCGGCGCCCGATTTTTTACGTTGTGTCATGTCCTGCATTTCTTCAGGAGTGGATTCACGGAGCTTCAGCGGATAGAGACGATCCAGCAGCACGTTACCATTGTAGGCGTATCTGTCGCCGGGCTGAAAGAAAGCTTCGATGGTGAGGTAATCGAAGGCTTCGTTGGGAACTACGAGCAGACTGAAAAAGTTCCAGGCCGGATCAGTGATAGCCGCGGTTTTAGCCAGGAGTTGTTTCCTGTCGCAGTAATCAAAACCACCGTAGAAACGAAGGATGACGGGGCCCTTGTAATTTGTGACCCTTCCTGTTTTCCGGCTGGTACTGATGTACCGTGTGGAGTGCGCGGCAAAAAAAGCTAGTTCGTAACACTGTCGCGGCTTCATTGGCCGGCTGAGTTGCTGTCCTACCGATTCCCAGGTGCCGTTATCCTTGACGACGAGCGCCAGGTAGGTTCTTCCATCAAAAGCAGGTTGGTACGTATTGAGGGTGCTGTTAGGCTGAATGTCGGGCGGGGATTCGGTCAGAAAACCACAGTCTGTCCACCCCTGTGGCGCTTTACTGTGTTGTGGGGTATCCTCGAAGGAGGGGTTGTTAAAATAGATATCCTGGGTCCGTGCACTACTCATGAGCAGCCAGCAAAGGCCAATCAGCGAAAGCAAGGATTTCATGTATGGTGTTTCCCCAAATGTAGTGAAAAAGGAGTGATTCATCAGGTACCTGTCATCGCTTTTGGAGCTTTTCCTCACCGCAGCCTGATGTATACATCCTGATCTTTGTTGATCCCCAGCCATTCCTCTCTGACATCGCTTTTGCGGAAGTGGTGGAGGCGGAACTGATGTTCAGAGAGTCCCATTTTCTGAAGTTTTTTTTCGAGGACGTAGAGGCGTTCTTCGCGCAGGAATTTCCCAGGTGCCTTGACCGCAATTTCCAGTTCTGCCGTGGGGTGACTCCTTACCGCTTTCACCAGTTTGTGCAGGGCCAGGTTTTCCTGTACCGGACGGCCGGCGGGATTGAGATAATACTGGTTGGTCAGTTCTGCGGTACCGAAGCCAAAGTTGATATCTGTTGTCAGGCGGCTGATGAGATCTGTGAGTTCCGGAACCGTAGCGGGTACGGGGAAATGCTGCCGTTCCGGTTCGACGAGCAGTTGCCGGGTGCGGCAATCAGCCGGTAGAATAGGGGAGCACTGATCGATGAGCACATTACCCCGGTATACTTTAGCGGTATCTTCCGGATAGAAAGCTTCGATGATGAAGTAATGATGGCTCTGCTGCGGATGTAACTCGAATTCGATATTTGTCCAGGCGGTATCCGTCACGAGACCGGAAGCAGCCAGCAGTTCGGCGTGGTCGCAGTTGGCGTCCCCTCCCCAGAGCCGGATGCGGACCGGATCGATGTAATAGGCGCGCTGGCCCGTCAGGCGGCTTACGCTGCGGTAATACGGCGAGCGGCAGGCCTGAAGATTAAAACGGTAACAGTGGCCTGCCTCCAGTGGCTTTGGCAGGCGTTGGCCGATGGCCTCCCAGGTGGCGTTGTCCCGTACCACCATACCGACGTAGGTATCGCCGTGAGCGGGTGGCTGGTCGACTTCAAAATAGCCGGTGGGGTGAACGTCGGGAGGCGATTCTCCCGGCTGACCGCAGTAATACCAGCCTCGTGGTGGTTTGCTGTGCCAGGGAATATCTTCAAAAGAAGGATTGAGCAATAGGATAGGAGCGGGCTGAAGGTAAGCCAGTGTGTGGATAAATACTATGGCGAACCAACTAAGTATCATATTTCGGTAAGTCTTGTGATCGTTCGTTCAAGGCGTTCTGCCACTTAAAAAGCACATTTTCCGATTCCTGCAAAGATAGCAATCCAGATGAGTCCTTTGATTAAAAAGAACATAAATCCAGCGATGCCCAGTCGCTTTAGCCAGGTGCGGAAGTTTTTTTTCATCATAAAAAACAAACAGGTGTAGCCCTGAGAAGGTTTATCAGGAGCCCGGAGGCAGCAGGCCGGATTTAAGGGTCAACTTCTCTTTACGTTTGCAAAACTCCCACATTAAAGGGCGGCACGACTCCGTTATTTGCTGCTTCGATGCCCATGGAGATGATGTGCCGGGTTTCAACGGGGTCGATGATGGCGTCTACCCAGAGGCGGGCGGCGGCGTAATAGGGAGTGGTTTGTTCTTCGTAGCGGTCTTTAATTTTGTTAAACAGCTGGTCTTTATCCTCCTGGCTCAGTTCTTCACCTTTCTTTTCCATGGAGCGCACCTGAATCTGGAGCAAGGTTTTGGCGGCCTGGGCGCCACCCATAACGGCGATGCGGGCGGTAGGCCAGGCGACGATGAGCCGGGGGTCGTAGGCTTTGCCGCACATGGCGTAGTTACCGGCGCCGTAGGAGTTACCGGCGACGATGCTGAATTTGGGCACGGTGCTGTTGGCGACGGCGTTGACCATCTTGGCGCCGTCCTTGATGATGCCCCCGTGTTCGGACCGGGTGCCGACCATGAAGCCGGTGACATCGTGGAAGAAGACCAGGGGTATTTTTTTCTGGTTGCAATTCATGATGAAGCGGGCGGCCTTATCGGCGGAATCCGAATAGATGACACCGCCGAACTGCATTTCTCCTTTTTTAGTTTTAACGACCTCCCGGTTATTGGCGACGATGCCTACCGACCAGCCGTCGATGCGGCCGTAGGCGCAGGTGATCGTTTTGCCGTATCCGGATTTATAGTAGGTCAGTTTGGAGTCGTCGACAATGCATTTCAGAATTTCGCTGGTATCATAAGGTTTGGAGCGGTCGCTGGGCAGAAGCCCGTAGATGGCGGACGGATCGGTTTTGGGAGGCAGTGGATCCGTCCGGTCGAATCCGGCATTGGGAAAATGGCCGTACTGGCCGATCAGGTCCCGGATGGTAGCCAGGCAGGTTTCCTCATCGGGCATTTTGTAGTCGGTGATGCCCGAGATCTCTGATTGGGTGGTAGCGCCTCCCAGCGTTTCTGTGTCGACGTCTTCGCCGATGGCGGCTTTAACCAGGTAAGGGCCGGCCAGAAATATGGAGCCGGTGCCGTCGACGATCAGCGCTTCGTCCGACATAATGGGCAGGTAGGCGCCGCCGGCAACACAGGGGCCCATGATGGCTGCAATTTGGGGAATACCCATGCTCGACATGCGGGCGTTGTTGCGAAAGATGCGTCCGAAATGTTCCTTGTCGGGAAAAATTTCGTCCTGCATGGGCAGGAAGACCCCGGCTGAATCAACGAGGTAGATGATCGGCAGGCGGTTTTCCATGGCAATTTCCTGGGCGCGCAGGTTTTTCTTGCCGGTGATAGGGAACCAGGCTCCCGCCTTAACGGTGGCGTCGTTAGCCACGATCACGCACTGGCGCCCGCTGACGTAGCCGATGCCTACCACCACGCCACCGCTGGGGCATCCGCCGTATTCTTCGTACATTTCGTAGCCGGCGAAGGCGCCGATCTCAAAGAAACGGCTCTCTTCATCGATAAGGGCGTAGACGCGCTCGCGGGCGGTCATCTTCCCTTTTTTATGTTGTTGTTCAATTCGTTTTTTTCCGCCTCCCAGGTGCATTTCTTTCAGCCGGTGCTCCATACGGGAGAGCAGGATTTTCATGTGGTCTTCGTTCTTATTCTTTTCGATTTCGGACTTGGTCATAGATAGATAGTGCTTTTTAACGCTGCGGAAGATACGAAAATCTGAAAACCGGGCGCTTCGGTTTTCCCTTTAATTTCAGCCTTCCTTCTTTTCCTTAATCCATAGGGAAAGCGTAGTAATATTCACCAGGATAGTTTTCGTAAATTCCTTCCAGCATGACCTTGCCGGTGGCGGTTTCCAGTTTTTTGATCAGTTCATCGACGCGGGAGATGCCTTTGTCATCGATTTTGGTGATGATAAATCCCGGGTCCATATTGGTGCGTTCGATGAGGCTGTTGCGGTAGATGCTGATAACTTTAATGCCGTCGACATCGAGGCGGCGGCGTTCTTCACGGGTCAGTTCACGAAGCTCGAAGCCCAGATCGCGGAGAACTTTCTCATTGCGCGCCGTCATCAGCGAGGTGGTATTGCTTTTGTTTTTGAGGGTTACCCTGGCCTTGCTTTGTTTTCCTTTGCGTATGAATTCTATTTCCAGGGTATTGCCCGGCCGGTAGCGGCCCACCTGTTCCTGCATTTCGGGCAGGGTTTTGGTTTTGATGCCATTGATAGAGACGATGACATCTCCCTGTTGCAGTCCGGCGTCATCGGCGCCGCCGCCCGGCGTAACGCGGGTGATGTACACCCCTTCGATGCTGGCCAGGCCGAGTTCTTCGGCGCGGGTGTTATTCACTTCGTCAATAAAGACGCCGAGTAATCCACGCTGCACCTGCCCGTAATCGCGCAGGTCACTGATAACTTTGCGCGCCAGGTTGGCGGGGACGGCGAAGGAGTAGCCCTCGTAGCGCCCCGAGCGGGTGATGATAGCCGTGTTGATGCCGATCAGCTCTCCGGCGGTATTGACCAGGGCGCCCCCGCTGTTGCCGGGATTGACGGCGGCATCCGTTTGGATAAAGGATTCGATGCGGTCCTGCCCTTCCAGGATATCGATGCTGCGTCCTTTAGCGCTGACGATGCCGGCGGTGACGGTGCTTTCCAGATTGAAAGGGTTGCCCACAGCCAGCACCCACTCGCCGATGCGCAGGGAGTCGGAATTGCCGAAAGAAAGATAGGGGATATCCACTCCTTTTATTTTCAGCAGGGCCAGGTCGGTAGATGGATCGGAGCCGATGAGTTTAGCTGAGAACTCGCGGCGATCGTTGAGCGTCACCTCGATATTTTCACTGTTCTCAATAACGTGATTATTGGTAATGATGAAGCCGTCGGCTGAGATGATGACCCCGGAACCGGAGGAAGTCCCCATGGAATTAGCGCCCCAAAGATCAAAGCCCTTGCCACCTTGTATGGTCCGGATGTTAACCACCGCCGGGCGGACGGCTTCGGCTGCATCGGTAAAATTGGTCGGTGCTGCCGAGAGAAAGGGCCGCTGTTGCGGCATTTTAAAAGGATCGGCAAAATTGGTGTACTTGGCAGGAACCGTTTCCCGTATGATCACCTCCTTGGGATCCTCTACTTGCTTATAAAAAAATATAGCTAATACGGCGCTCAGCAGGGAGCTTACAACTACGATAACATAATGCTTCATCTTGCCCTGGACTTAGATAAGTTTAACAAACTAGTGCGCGGCGCACTTACAATTTACGATTACTCTCAAATAATACCTACCGGTGCGCGTGATTTTTTAGATTGCGCAGCACAGGCAACAAAATTTGGATTTTTTTGGTAATGTAGGAAAACCATTCCTGTTAACGCATAAAAAGCCGAAAGAGTTTGAACAAAGCCGCCCTCACAGCAAAAGAAGCCGAGCGCCGACATTTAGTGTTTTAAGTGAATTCTGTACATTTGTAATCCGAAAATTAACGGAGAAAGCAGATAGAAATTCTGCAGCATTACGCGAACCGGCAGACTTTCTTCGCGGGCTCCCTGCGCCGGAGAGCTTCCGGGAAGTAGAAGACAGGGTAGAGAGAAGTAGGTTTTACCGGCAATCCGAAATACCTTTATTTAAATAACCACAAATCAGGTTCATGGCAGATAAGCCGTATTCCGGAAATTCGGAGAAAAAGGATCAGACACAGGACGAGGAGGATTATATTGGCAACATATGGGGCTGGCGGTTTTCCATGATCGGGCTGGCTCTGATTTTACTTATGCTCGCTCTTATGATTTACCGTCATTACACCCTGGACATACCTTTCGGTGGTGAAGAACCGGCATCGCCTGAAAAAACGGAGCAAGCGGTAGATACGCCCTCCAATAATCAAGAATTAGGCCTATGAGTAAACTATCTTTTTTCAAGTATCAGGGCGCCGGCAACGACTTCGTTATGATCGACAACCGGACAGGGGCTTTGGACCGGTCGGCAGAAGACAAGATACGTCGCCTGTGTGAGCGACGCTTTGGCGTAGGTGCTGACGGGCTGATTCTTCTGCAGGATCATCCGGACTACGATTTTGAAATGGTTTACTTCAATGCCGACGGCCGTGAAGGCAGTATGTGTGGCAACGGCGGACGATGTGCTGTCGCTTTTGCCCGTCAGTTGGGCATCATTGACCTGAAGACGTATTTTCTGGCGGTGGACGGTCCGCACGACGCCCGTATTGATGAGGCGGGAAGCTGGGTGGAATTACGCATGGGCAAGGTAGCCCGGGTGGAGCAAGGCGGGGATTTTTTCTACCTGGATACCGGATCGCCTCACTATGTGGTCTTCGTCGAGGATCTGACGCAGGTGAATGTGGTGACCCGGGGACGAGCGGTGCGCTATTCCGACCGTTTTCGCGAAAGCGGCACCAACGTCAATTTTGTACAGCCAGTCCGGGCGGGGATCGCCGTCGCCACTTATGAGCGAGGAGTCGAGGATGAAACGCTTTCCTGCGGCACAGGAGTAACCGCCGCGGCTATCGCTTATTATCTTCGTCAGCCTTCGGCAGCGCGGCAGCGTGTGGATATCCGGGCTAAAGGGGGGGAACTGCAAGTACATTTCGAACCGGCCGGCGAGGGCTTCGATGAGATCTGGCTCTGCGGCCCGGCGAAGCGAGTGTTTGAGGGAAGCTGGGAGGGGTGATTCTTGATCCTGGATGTTTACCCCGTAGAATAGTCGCTTTGCGAATTCCATGGGGTTTACCCGGCCAGGTCACGTAGTAAGATGGGCGGGCTTGGTGCGAGGCCATGCTTTGGGAACCGAAGGTCCGGGGCCAGGCAGCCAACAGCGAAGAGCCATTTTGTTCGGCTTTGCCAATCGAAAGGCAGCGCCTGGCATAACACTCGGCCAGCTAAGCCCTGCGAGCCGCGAATGACCAACCCCCAAAGGGTATAACGTAAATACAATAAACAAAATGATCAATCTGATAAGTGACACCGTGACGAAGCCTACGCCGACCATGTTGCAGCGGATGATGGCAGCCCCGGTAGGCGATGACGTTTTTGGGCAGGATCCGAGCGTAAATGCGCTGGAGGAAAAAACAGCTGCCATGTTTGGCAAAGAAGCGGCCGTTTTTTGTCCTTCCGGCACGATGACCAATCAAATCGGGATAAAGGTACACACGCAGCCGCTGGATGAAATCATCTGCGATGAGCTGTCGCATGTTTACCAGTACGAAGCCGGCGGGTACGCTTTTAATTCCGGCGTGTCGATCTGTTTGATTGAGGGAGAGAACGGCAAGATCAGAGCGGAACAGATAGAAGCTGTAATCAAGCCTGAATTCGACTGGCTGCCGAAGAGCCGCCTCGTAGTGCTGGAGAACACCTGTAACAAAGGCGGCGGCAGTTATTACACCCTTGACGAGATTCGTCCGATCAGTCGTTTGTGTCGCGAGCGGGGACTGGGAATCCACCTCGACGGCGCCCGCCTGTTTAACGCACTGGTGGAAACGGGAGAGCCGACGGAGGATGTAGGGAAGGAGTTCGACAGCATATCGCTGTGTTTGTCGAAAGGGCTGGGTGCGCCGGTGGGCTCCGTACTCATCGGCAGCCGCGATTTCATCAAGGAGGCTCGCCGCTTCCGCAAAGTGATGGGAGGGGGTATGCGGCAAGCGGGGTATTTGGCTGCCGCCGCTACCTATGCCCTCGATCATCACGTAGAGCGCCTGCGGGAAGACAATGAGCGGGCGCGCCGGCTAGGAGCTACCCTGAAACAACTGCCTTACGTCGCGGCTGTGCGGCCTGTACAATCCAATATTGTGATCTTCGACCTGGTGGAAGGGCATACGGCGGAAGGATTTGTGGGTAAGCTCT
>Ga0102943_1000011_pt1 | contig 137877 bp, 105 predicted proteins | sample SalPonC_black_MG_FD_78174 | JGI IMG/M metagenome (GOLD analysis project Ga0102943, IMG submission 78174) | Salt pond soil microbial communities from South San Francisco under conditions of wetland restoration - Salt Pond MetaG... | ecosystem: Environmental > Aquatic > Marine > Intertidal zone...
ACCGTGGCCAGCAGGTTGTTCACCAGGGCGAAGACCAGGTGGCTGAGCACGGCCGGCACGAGGAAGGCCGGACTGGACAGATCGTTGCTCCACGGCAGGGCGTGGAAGGTCGCCCCGGCGAGTCCGACGGCGATCGCGCCCGTGGCCGTGTTGAAGAGTACCCGCAGGGGCGGCCGCCGACGCACGAATCCATCGCCCACCACGATCGCCAGACCTCGGATGAGCATGGCCGCCACCGGCCCGAAGAGCATCCAGGCCGCGTGGTCGACGGTGCTCGAGGGCGCCCATCGGAAGCCGTCGCTGGTGCGGACCTCGAGGAACTCGATCCCGGTCACGAAGACTGCGAAGGCCAGGACCGTGAGCAGGAGCGGCCCGTCGAGGGCCCACGCCGGCAACAACGTGTCGAGCAGCCAGGCCGCACAGACCACGACGGCGAGGACGAAGGCGTAGACGGAGACTCGATTGCGCATGGACGTGTCGCCGAGAGGGGAGCTGGGCCGATCGAAGGTCAGCGCTCAAACTACCACTTGATGATCCCAGCCAGGCTGAAGAAGTCGAGCATCATCTCCAGGAACGTCATCGATATCACCTCACGTTCGATTGGATTTACCGTCGACTCCGCTGGGTGACGGCAGTGAGGCTTCGCTTCGCTCTCCTGTCGATTTCCGCTCTGCTAGGAGTGGTGGCGCTGGTCCTCCGATCGGCCCGTTGGATTCCGTGGCTCGGGTCAGGCCCGCGCCTGGCGAGCCTGCACCGGGGTCTCTTCGCTGTCCAGCACGGCGAGTTGTCGGAACCGGGCGCGGCCCAGCGGACGGTTGATCGCGTCGAGCGTCGCGTAGACCGCCGTGTCGTTCAGCGATCCGTGCTGCAGGCACGCGCCGGCGACCTTCTGCAGACGTCGGCCCTCACCGAAGTCCACCGTCACCGCCACCATCGGGAGCCCGCCCATGTCCACGATCCTCAACTCGCGGAGCTGGGCTTCGTATCCGGGCTGGAGCAAGTTGCGCACCGCATCGAGGGTGGCCCGGGCCACCAGTGCCGCGCATCCGACCGGTTCCGGCGCCGGACCCTCGGCACGGCCCGGCAGACCCTCGTAGGCCCCCACGGCCAGCTCGACCTCCACGGAGAAGGCGCCGTCGCGGGTCGAGCTGTGCACCGCCGTCAGGCGAACCCGCTCGGAGTCCGGTTCGTAGTCCAGGACGGCCATCCGGGGCGCTGAGTCGCCCTCCGGGGCGGATCGTGGCGATTCCTGCCGCGTCACTTCGGGTTCCTCCTGCGCAGGCGTCTGGGTGGATCCGGTCTCCGGCCCGGGATTCCGGCGGGCACCGCCGAGGACCGCCTCCGGGGAGTCGAGAGCCGCGACCCCGATCTTGCGATGGTCGACGTCGACACCTCCGCTGCGGAGGATGATCTCGACGTCGCGGACGATCCGTTGGGGCGACCGGTTCCGATCGGCGATCACGTCCACCGAATCGACGTTTCCGTCGGTGTCGACGCGGATCGCCGCGGCCTGAACGTTCGCAATGCGAACGATCTCCTGCTCGAGGTCACGGAGCTGTGCTGAATCGTGCTGCATGGGAGATTCCTTCTCCTGCTGCGCTCGGGCGTGAAGCGACACCGTGGCGGATCCTGTTCCGGTTCCCGATGTCGGTCCTTGGGGAGCGGGAGTCTACCACAGGCTCAGTGGCCGGGCCATGCCGTCAACATCCGGAGCACGTCACTGCGTTCCGAGATGTCGGATTCCCGGATCTCGGCGAGCCGATCGATCCCGAATCTCTCCGTGGTGTACGATGCCAGCACGGTTCCGTGCACCATTGCGGCACGCAAGGTCACGTCTTCGGTGTTCCCGACCCGGGCCACATGTCCCAGGAAACCGCCGGCGAAGGCGTCGCCCGCCCCGGTGGGGTCGACCACCTGGTCGAGCAGGACCGTCGACTGCACGTAGGGCGTCGACGCGTGGCCGAACAGCACCGCCCCGTGCTCGCCCTTCTTCACCACCACGGCCTTCGGTCCCATGGCCCGCAGGGCACGCACCGCGGCCACCAGATTGGTCTCGCCACTGAGCTGCCGGGCTTCCTCGTCGTTCAGGAACAGCAGGTCGACCTTCTGCAGGACCGCGGCCAGGTCGTCGCGCGCGATGTCGATCCACAGATTCATGGTGTCCAGGGCCACGAAGCGCGGGTTCCGCACCTGGTCGAGGACCTCCATCTGCAGCGACGGATGGATGTTCGCCAGGAAGACCACCTCGGCGTCGCGGTAGCTCTCGGGGAGCTTCGGGTGGAAGTGCTCGAAGACGTTCAGATGCGTGAAGAGCGTGTCGCGCCGGTTCATGTCGGCGTGGTAGCGGCCGCCCCAGCGGAAGGTCTCGCCCTCGACCACCTCGAGGCCCTCGACGTCGATGCCGTGCGCGGCGTACAGCTCACGGGCCTCGGTCGGGAAGTCCGAACCCACGATGCCCACGAGGTGCACGGGAGCGTGGTAGCTGGCGGCGAGAGCCGCGTAGCTCGCGCTGCCTCCCACGCACTCCTCGGCCGAGCCGTGGGGTGTGTGGATGGTGTCGAGGACGACGGAACCGACGACGACGATTCGATGAGCGGCGCTCACGGAGACCTCCGGTGGGGACGAACGTTCAGGGGGTGCGGGCGGTTCACATCTTCTCGGGCGGGTGGATTCCCAGCACACCCAGGGCGTTGGCGAGGACCAGGCGCGTCGCACGGCAGAGAGCGAGCCGGGCCAGGGTCAGATCGGGATCGTCCCCGAGGATCCGGCATTCCTTCTGGAAGGGATGGTAGGCCGACGCGACCTCGTACGCGTAGCTCGTCAGACGACTCATCTCACGCGACCGCGCCGCGCTTGCGACGGTCCGCGGCAGGTCGGGCAGCAGGCGTAGCAGGTCGTTCTCGAGCGGATGCGTCAACAGCTTCAACTGCGCGGGAGTCACGGCCCCGGCGTCGACGCTCCGGGCCTCGGCGTTGCGCAGGACCGAACAGATCCGTGCGTGGGCGTACTTCACGTACCACACCGGGTTCTCGCGCTTCTCGGCCCGCGCCAGGTCGAGATCGAAGTCCATGTGGCTGGTGTTCTTCCGCGCCAGGAAGAAGTACTTGGCCACGTCGGCGCCGACCTCGTCGATCAGAGCGTCCATGGTGACGATCCGGCCCGCCCGCTTGGACATCTCCAGCGGTTCACCGTCCTGGATCAGGTTCACCTGCTGGAGCACGATCGGCTCGAGCCAGTCGTCCTCGTAGCCGAGCGCCACCGTGGCGGCGACCATGCGCGCGATGTGTCCGTGGTGGTCGGGGCCGAGGAAGTCGATCGCGCGATCGGCGCCGCGATCGTGCTTGCTCGCGTGGTAGGCGATGTCGGCCAGGAAATAGGTGGCGTCGCCGTCGGCCTTGACCAGCACGCGATCCTTCTCGTCGCCGAAGTCGGTGCTGCGGAACCACACCGCGCCCTCGCGCTCGAAGACGTGGTCGCTGGCGCGGAGAGTCTCGAGAACGGGAGCGAGCTTGTCGTTCCGATGCAGGTCGCTCTCGAGGAACCAGGTGTCGTAGACCAGACCGAAGCGTTCACAGGTGCGCCGCTGCTCGGTGATCATCCGGACCAGCGCGTAGCGGCCGAAGGCGGCACTGGACTCCTCCTCGTCCAGCTGCATCCATGTGTCCGGGGTTCCCTTGACCTCGGGCAACCGACCCTGCAACCGCCCCACCGCGGGCATCTCGGGCAGCTCCGGCACCCGCGACGGATCGGCGGCGAGCTCGGCGGCCAGATCCTTCACGTAGTCGCCGCGATAACCCTCCTCCGGAACCGAGACGTCGTCGCGGCCGGTGGCCTCGGCGAAGCGTGCCCGCAACGACGCGCCGAAGAGCTTCACCTGACGCCCTGCGTCGTTGCAGTAGAACTCCGAATGCGCGCGATGACCCGACCAGCGGAGGGCGCGGGTCAGGGCACTGCCCACGGCCGCCGCGCGGGCGCTGACGATGTTGAACGGTCCCGTCGGGTTGGCGCTGACGAACTCCAGGTTCACGCGCTCGCCGTTGCCGACCTCGCTGCGGCCGAAGCTCTCGCCCCCCTCCAGGATCTCGGTGATGGCCCGGACCCACCATCCGCTCGCGGCCCGGAAGTTGATGAAACCCGGACCCGCGATCTCCACCGATTCCACCAGGTCGCGGTCGAGGTCGATCTGGGCAGCGATCTCGCCCGCCAGTTCGCGCGGCTTGCGCTCCAGCTTCTTGCTGAGCGTGAGGGCCACGTTCGTCGTGAGGTCCCCGTGACTCGGATCGCGCGGCCGTTCCAGCTCGAGGACGTAGTCCTCTTCGAACATGCCGAAGTCCTCGAGCACCGCCGTCAGGGCGTTGCGCACTTCTTCCTTCATGGAGTGTCCTCGCCCTCGGTGTCCTTCGCCGTGGCCGGATCGTGCGCGGGAGGACGGACCACCCGCGACGCCCCGGTGTCGTCGAAGGCGACGAGCCCGGCGTCGCCCCACAGGCGATCGAGTCGGTAGCGTTCGCGCTCCTGGGGCAGCATCACGTGCACCACCACGTCGATGAAGTCGACCAGCGCCCAACGCCCGGCATCGCGGCCTTCGACGTGGACCGGCTTCTGACCGCTCTCCACGGCGCGGTCGAAGACGGCGTCGGCGATGGCCTGCACCTGGACCTCGGAGAAGCCGGTGGCGATCACGAACCAGTCGGTGACGTCGAGCACCCCTCGCAGGTCGAGGAGCACGACGTCCTCGGCCTTCTTGTCGAGGGCCCACTCCACCGCGGCACGCGCGAGCTGTTGGCTGTCTTCTGTCGTCATCCGGGGGCGGCGGCCGGGCGGAGTCCGCCGGCTGCGCGGGATCAGTGGAGACGGGCGATCACGTAGTCGGCCGCGTTCACGAGAATGTCTCGTTGGGGCTCGACATCGATCCCCGCGATCGCCGCCTTGGCTTCGGCGGCGTAGCGGAGCGCGGTCTCCTGGGCGACCGCGGTCCCGTCGTGGCGCATCACGAACTCCCGCACGTCGGGCCAGAGCCCCTGCGGGTCCTCGGCGGTCTCGACCGCGTCCTGCAGCTCCTTGCGCTCGGACTCGGGCGCCACACGCCAGGCGGCCAGGAAGGGTAGCGTGATCCTGCCTTCCCGCCAATCCCCCCCGATGGGCTTTCCGAGACGCTGCTTGTCCCCCTGGTAGTCGAAGATGTCGTCGGTGACCTGGAAGGCCAGCCCGCACTTGCGGCCGAACTCGCCCAGGACCGTGCGATGTTCGGCCAGATCGGGGTTGAGCAGGGCGCCGATCTCGCAGGAGGCCTCGATCACGCTGGCCGTCTTGCGCAGGATGATCGTGAGGTAGTCCTCCTCGGGCAGGTCGAGGCGGCGACGCCGCTCGAGCTGCATCATCTCGGCGATGCTCATGGAGTGGACGGTGCGCGCGACGATGCGCGTCGCGTCGTCCATCTCGCGACCGGTCATCATCGCGAAGACCTTGCAGTAGATCCAATCGCCGGTGATGAGCGCGGCGCTCGGCCCCCACTTGCGGTAGATGGTGGGCAGGCCGCGACGCGTGGCCGCCTGATCGATGAAGTCGTCGTGGACCAGCGACGCCGTGTGCACGAGCTCGATGCAGGCCGCCGCGAACAGCGCATCGGACGTCGACCGCTCTCCGTTCTTGGCGATGATCAGCAGCAGGGTCGGACGGAAGCGCTTGCCGCGCCCCAGCCCCAGGTGGTCACAGATCTCCTGGAGCATCGGCAGCTCGCTGCGCAGCAACCCGTCGATCTCGTCCTCGAGCGACGGAAGATCGCCCGCGATCCACTCTTGGAGGCTGTGGAGCTTGACCCGGTCTTCTCCGGCGAGTGGCACGTGGATTCCATCCCCGGCGGGGGTCGTCAGGGCGTCGCCCGGCGGGCGAACGAGGCGAGACGCCAGGGTAGACGGTCCCGGGCTCCGCAGGCGACATATTTAGCGACCGCCCGTGGGACTGTCAATTCGATTCGCGGTCGTCGGGATCGCGGTCCTCGTTCCCGTCACCACTCGTCTCTCCGTCGGGGCCGCCGCCGGCCTCGTCGTCGCCGTTGCCGGTCGACGCCGGCGGTTCCCGGCGCACCCAGGGCGGATCCTCGGCGTCGGGATCGCGGTCGGGTGCCTCCTCGACCCTCGGTTCCGTACCCGGCGCCGGCCGCGCCTCGGGAGCAGAGGATTTCGTGTTCCCTTCGCCCTCGTCGGGATCCTTGTCGGGATCCTCGTCGGGATCCTCGTCAGGGCCCTCGTCCTCCGGTTCGGCCGTCTCGCCCCGCTCGTCACGCTCGCGGGCCAACTCGAGTTCGCGCTCACGCTTGCGCTCCTGGGCGCGGGCCTTGCGGTAGGCCATCTCCTCCTGCCGCTCCAGCTCCCGCTCGCGTTCCTTGGCCTGGCGCTGCCGTTTGCGGACCAGCATCGAGATCAGCACGCTGATGATGTACAGCAGCATGACGGGCCCGCCGAGCAGCACCTGGCTGATGATGTCGGGCGGTGTGAGCAGCGCGCTCACGCCGAGGATCAGCAGGAAGGCGTAGCGCCACCCCTTCAGCAGGGTCCGCGGATCGACGACCCCGACCCAGCTCAGGGCGAAGACCACCATGGGCAGCTCGAACAGGAGGCCGAAGGCCAAGCACAGGCGCGCCGCGAGGTCGAAGTAGGAACTCGCCGTGAGCCAGGGCTGCAGCGATTCGGTGGCGAAGCTCAGCGCGAAGCGGATGACCAGCGGCAGGAGCACGACGTAGCAGAAGCCGACGCCCACGTAGAACAGGCCGGTCGCCGACACCAGCAGGGGCGTCACGACCCGCTTCTCCTTCGGCAACAGCCCGGGCGTGACGAACCGATAGATCTTGAAGAGGATCAGCGGCAGGACGAAGAGCAGGCCCATGACCGCCGACGCCTTGAGCTTCAGCAGGAAGCCCTCCATGGGCGCCTGGAAGTACAGGGTCTCCTGTCCAGCCTCCTGTACGGGGGCGAGCAGCGTCTCGATGATCCAGTCGCTCACGAACCAGGCCGCGATCGCCGCCACGAAGGCCATGCCCAGCGCCCACATCAGGGTGGAACGCAGCTCGGCCAGATGGTCGAGCACGGTCATCGACGTCGTGTCGGGGGTCTTGTCCTGAGCCGTCGGGTCGCTCTCGGTCACGCCGATTCGTCTCCGTCCGCCGGTTCGCCCTCGACCGGCTCCGGGTGCCGATCGAGCAGGGACCGCAGTTCGTCCATGAACTGGTTCACGTTGCGGAAGCTCCGATACACCGAGGCGAAACGCACGTAGGCGACCTCGTCGAGCTCCTCGAGCTCGTCCATGACCGCTTCGCCGATCTCCACGGTCGACACCTCGTCGCGAGCGCCCGAGAACAGGCGGGCCGCCACACGGTCGGCCAGCCGATCGATCTGCTCGCGACTGATCGCCCGTTTCTCACACGCCCGCATCACTCCGTTGATGACCTTCTCGCGGTCGAAGGGGACCCGGCGCCCGTCACGTTTCACCACGAGGACCGGAGTGCTCTCCACGTACTCGTAGGTCGTGAAACGATGGTCGCACTGCAGACACTCGCGGCGACGGCGAATGGCCGCCCCCTCGCGCGTGGAGCGGGAGTCGACCACCCGGTCGTGCTCGTGGCCGCAGTTGGGACACAGCATCGACGCCCTCTACAGCGAGGCGCCGACGAGTTCGGGATACAACGGGAAGGCGTCCGCCAGTTCCTCGATCCGCTTCCGCAGACCGGGCAGTGCGTCGCTCTCCTCCCCGGCCTCGAGCGCGTCGCCCATCACCGCCGCGATCTCCCGCATCTGGTCTTCCTTCATGCCACGCGTGGTCAGTGCGGGGGTACCGACCCGGATACCACTGGTGACGAAGGGACTCTCGGGATCGAAGGGAATGGTGTTCTTGTTCACCGTGATCCCGACCTCCTCCAGGACGGCCTCCGCCTGCTTACCCGTCAGGCCCTTCGGGCGCAGGTCGACGAGCACCAGGTGGGTGTCGGTTCCACCGCTCACCAGACGCAGCCCACGCTCGACGAGGAACTCCCCGAGTGCGCGCGCGTTGGCCACGGTCTGGGCCTGGTCGGCGCGGAACTTCTCGCTCATGGCCTCGTGGAAGGCCACCGCCTTACCGGCGATCACGTGCATGAAGGGCCCGCCCTGCATGCCGGGGAAGTTGATCTTGTTGATCTTCTTGAAGTGGTCGTCGTCGGCCAGGATGAGCCCGCCGCGCGGTCCGCGCAGGGTCTTGTGCGTGGTCGTGGTGATCACGTTCGCGTGCGGCACCGGATCGGGGTGCAACTTCGCCGCGACGAGACCCGCGAAGTGGGCCATGTCGACGAGCAACGGGATCTCCAGTTCCTTCGCGATCGCGCCCATGCGCTCGAAGTCCCACGCGCGCGGATAGGCACTGCTGCCGGCGATCAACAGCTTCGGCCGCAGCTCACGGGCCTGCGCGGCCAACGCGTCGTAGTCGATCTGCTCGGTCTCACGATCGACCTCGTAGTGGTGTGCCTCGAACAGCATGCCACTGAAATTGACCGCGTGACCGTGGGTCAGGTGACCCCCGTGGCTGAGGCTCAGGCCCAGGATACGGTCGCCGGGCTCGAGCAGGGCCAGGAACGCGGTCTGGTTCGCCGTGCTGCCACTGTGCGGCTGTACATTGGCGTGCGCCGCCCCGAAGAGCTCGCAGGCCCGCCTGCGGGCCAGGCGCTCGACCTCGTCGACGAACTTGCACCCGCCGTAGTAGCGACGCCCCGGATAACCCTCGGCGTACTTGTTCGTCAGCACCGAACCCACCGCCTCCATCACCGCCGGGCTGGTGAAGTTCTCACTGGCGATCATCTCCAGACCCTTGCGCTGCCGGTCGAACTCCCGGTGGACCAGGTCGGCGATCTGCGGGTCGGTGTTCTGCAGGAAGCTCATGTCAGGCCCCTTTCTGCCGGGCGCGCACGCCGGCGGCGTCGATCAGACGAACTCGAGCCACTCGTGGCGGTCTTCCTCGCGGCCCTCGATGATGTCGAAGAAGGCCTTCTGGATCTTCTCGGTGATCGGTCCCCGTGAACCCGCGCCGACGGGCAACCGGTCCACGCTGCGGATGGGCGTGACCTCGGCGGCGGTGCCGGTGAAGAAGGCCTCGTCGGCCACGTAGAGGAACTCTCGCGGGATCGCCTGCTCGACCACCTCGTAGCCCATCTCCCTCGCGAGCACCATGGCGCAGTTGCGCGTGATGCCGCCGAGGACGGTGTTGCCGTACATGGGCGTGTAGATCCGCTCGTCACGGATCACGAACAGATTCTCTCCACTGCCCTCGGCCAGATTGCCGTAGACGTCGAGCATGATCGCCTCGGCGAAGCCGCCGAGTACGGCTTCCATCTTGGCGTACTGGGAGTTCACGTAGTTACCCACGACCTTGCCCATGGGCAGGTGCGTGTCGGGAGCCATGCGGCGGAAGCTGCTGGTGCAAACGTCCACACCGTCGTTGATGGCCTCGTCCCCGAGGTAGGCTCCCCAGGGCCATACGGCGATGAACACGTTCACGGGATTGTTCAGCGGATTCACGCCGGCCGGACCCGCGCCCCGGTAGACCACCGGTCGAACGTAGCAGGCGTCGAGGCCGTTCTTCTTCACGGTCTCACGGATCGCCTCGTAGAGCTCGTCGGCCGACCAGGCGATCTCCATGCGCAGCATCTTGGCGCTCTCGGCGAGTCGACGGACATGGTCGCGCATGCGGAACATGGCGGAACCCCTCGGGTGCTGGTAGACCCGCGCCCCTTCGAACACGCCGCTCCCGTAGTGGATCACGTGGCTGAGCACGTGGATGTTCGCGTCGTCCCACGGCACCATCTCGCCGTCCATCCACACGAAGTCCGCCCTCGGGCCCTTCGACGCTGCGTTCATCGGAAGTCCTTTCTGACCGGGGAGTCGCACCACGACCCGATGCGGCTCTGTTGTCGTTCAGTCGTCGCCCCGGACGGCACCGGCGCGGAGCGCGTCCAGGCGCGGCCGGAGGGCTTCGACCATGGATTCGATCTGCTCGTTCGTCCTCTCGTAGTCCTCGAGCGTCCCGCCGATGGGATCGTCCACGTCGACGGGGCGGGACCGTTCCGCGGCCTCGGCGAGCGTCAGGACCTTCCCGCGCGCCTCGGCGCCCAGCATTCGGCGGGCGGCATCCGCGTGGCCGCGCGTCATGGTCAGGATCAGATCGGCACCGGCGGCCAGGTCGGCATCGAGAACGCGGCTGCGGTGCGCCCCGAGATCGACACCGCGTTCCCGCGCCACGAACTGCGCATGGTTCGAGGCAGGCGCGCCCTGGTCGGCCGCGATCCCGGCCGACGCGAAGTGCAGGTCGTCGTGATCGGCGAAGATCCGGCGCGCCGCGGCCTCGGCCAACGGACTGCGACAGGTGTTCCCGGTGCAGACGAACAGGATGCGGATCATGGATTCGTGCTCCCACCCGGGAACGGGGTTGCCGGCGAAAGCTACCGGGAGGCCGCAGGGGCGTCAAGCGCACCCGACTGCAGCGCCGGTCCACCGGAGGTCCGGGCTCAGGACGCCTCCCGGGCTCCGATGTCGTGCCTTCGCTGCGCACCTTGGAACTCGAGGCGGCCGGCCAGGGCATCGGCCCGCTTCCGGGCTTCGGCCACATCGGCTCCGCGGCCGACGGCGCACAGCACCCGCCCCCCGTTCGTCTCCCAGCCCGCGTCACTCCGCCGCGTGGCCGCGTGGAAGACGATCTCGTCGTCGGTCGTCTCCAGGTCGACGAGACCGGGCACGGGAACACCCTTCGTACTCGACGCCGGATAGCCCGCCGAAGCGAGCACGACGCCCACTGCCGCTCCATCACTCGGCAACGGGCCACGAGTCCCCAGCGAGCCCTCTGCCGCGCCGCGCAGCAACTCGTACAGGTCGCCGTCGAAGGCGGGCACCACCACCTGGGTCTCGGGATCACCGAAGCGGCAGTTGTACTCCAGCACCTTCGGCCCGTCGGCGGTCAGCATGAGACCGACGTACAGCAGGCCGCGGTACTCCACCCCCCGCGCACGCAACGCGTCGAGCGTGGGGCCGACGACCCCCTCCGCGACGTTCGCCACGAGTGCGTCGGTCGCGTCGGCCACCGGCGTGTAGGCGCCCATGCCTCCGGTGTTCGGACCCTCGTCGCCGTCGCCGAGACGCTTGTGGTCGCGGCTCGGCGCGAAGGTGGCGACCTCCCGGCCGTCCGACACGGCGAAGACCGACAACTCGGGTCCGTCGAGTCGCTCCTCGATCAGCACCGACGATCCGGCCTCGCCGAAGACCGCTTCGACCAGGCACGCGCGCACCGCCGCCTCGGCCGTCGCGACGTCCGAGCACACGGTGACCCCTTTTCCGGCGGCCAGGCCCGTGGCCTTGACCACACACTGCCCACCGGTGGACCGTACGTGTTCGAGCGCGGGTTCGAGACGGTCGAAGGCAGCCGCCGCAGCCGTCGGCACCCCCGCGTCGAGCATGAGTTGCTTCGACCACGCCTTGTCGCCCTCGATGCGTGCCGCCACGGAATCGGGGCCGAAGACGGTGCGGCCCGACGCGCGCAGGCGATCGGCCAGGCCGTCGACCAGCGGCTGTTCGGGCCCGACCACCACGAGGTCGACGTCGAGCTCCGAGGCCGCGCGGGCCTGGTCGTCGAGCGTCTTCGCGACGACGCACTCGGCGACGTCGACCATGCCGTCGTTGCCAGGAGCCACGAAGACCCGGTCCACGCTCGACGAACGCGACAGGCCACGGGCGAGAGCGTGCTCGCGCCCACCCCCGCCGATCACCAGAACTCGGGCCATGCCGTGCTCCTAGGCGCGCGCGAGATCGTCGACGTAGCGGCGGATCCGCGTGACCGCCTCGCGCAGGTTGTCCTGGCTGTTGGCGTAGCTGAATCGGAGATAGCCCGCGCCGAAGCGACCGAACGAGGTCCCGGCCAGACTCGCCACACCGTACTCGTCGAGCAGCGTGCGGGCGAAGTCCTCCGCCTTTGCACCGGTTTCCTCGACGTTCGGGAACACGTAGAACGCGCCTCCGGGTTTCTTGCAACGCAGACCCGGGATGTCGTTCAACGCGTCGACGAGCAGATCACGGCGGATCTGGAACTCCTTGACCATGGCTTCGGCGCCGGACTGGTCGCCGAGCAGCGCTTCGACACCGGCGAGCTGCGTGAAGCTCGCGGTGCAGCTGTTCACGTTCGTCATCAATCGCGCGATGGCCGGCGCCAGGTCCTGCGGCATGACACCGTAGCCCAGCCGCCATCCGGTCATGGCGTAGGTCTTCGAATGACCGTCGAGGACGATCGTGCGCTCGGCCATGCCGTCGATCTCGAGGATCGACCGGTGCTCGCCCTCGTACACGATGTGGCTGTAGATCTCGTCGGCCAGCACCCAGGCATCGTTCTTCTTCGCCACCTCGGCGACGACCTCGAGGTCCTCCATCGTCAAGACGCCACCGGTCGGATTGCCCGGCGAGTTGATGATGATCAGCCTGGTGTTGGAATTGGTGAGCGAGCGCAGTTCGTCGTGGTCGATACGGAAGTCGTTCTCCTCGCGCAGCGGCAACGGTACGGCCTTGCCGCCGACGAAGTCGATCACCGACTCGTAGATCGGGAAGCCGGGATTGGGATAGACGACCTCTGCGCCCTCGTCCACCAGCGCGGTGATCACGAAGTACAGGATGGGCTTCGCGCCGGGCGTGATCACGAACTGCTCGGGCGTGACCTGGACGCCGCGGTCGCGCGAGAAGTGCTCGGCGAAGGCCTCGCGCGCCTGCGGCAAACCGGCCGAGGGCCCGTAGTGCGTCGCGCCCTCCTGCAGGGCCTTCACGCCGGCATCGACGATGTTCCGCGGCGTGTCGAAGTCGGGCTCGCCGATCTCGAGGTGGACCACCGAACGGCCCTTCGCCTCGAGTGCCTTCGCGCGGGCAAGGACTTCGAACGCGGTTTCGGTTCCGAGACGCTGCATGCGCTTCGCGAGCTGGACGGCCATGACGAACCTCCCCTGTCGACGGGGCTCGGGGGGCCGCGGCTCCACTCCCGTCGCTCGACCGACGGTGCGGACCGGCCCCGGAACCCACCGCGCACCACGGATCGGGCGCACGGAGGCACAACTTGGCGAATGTAGACCCTCGCCCGTCGCTTGACCAGAAGCGACTCCGTGAGGTCGGTCGCGGAAGATGCGAATGGATCAGGCGAGCGACTTGAGGTAGGCGCCCACCTCGGCGGCGACCTCGCGGCGGACCGCGGAGGAGTCCCGTTCGACTCGGCGCAGGTCCATCTTCGACACGTAGCGCACGTTCACGAACTTGCGCAGGACCTTCACGGGGATGTTCATGGGCGACCGCAGCAGTGCCAGCGGCACGTCCTTGTTCGCGAAGCCCGAGTGCAGGTTGCGCGCGGTGCAGATGGTGTCGAGCACACGCATGTTGCGCGACCGTTCCACCACCATGCGCACGATGCCCGGCGTGTTGATCACCTTCTGGTTCTTCAACAGGCCCAACAGGACGCTGGTGTTGTTGATGTTCGACAACACGAGATCCTTGACCGTCTCCTCCTGCGCCTTCTCGGCCGGCTCCACGTCGGGCTCGTCGCGGGCCGGCACGGGCAGACCGTGGGGCAGCGCGAGACGACGCGCCGCCGCCGGGTCGAGACTCAGACGAACGCCGGCGTCGATGGTCTCGACACCGTCGATCGATGCGGAGGCCAGCACGTCCCGCACGCGGGGCGAGGCCGGCAGGAGCACCGTGCCGTCTCGGTGGTGCTCGAGCACGCAGAGAGCGGCCGTGATCACGTCGAGTCGACGACCGCGGATCCCCTCGGCGGTCAGTACCTCGCCCACGTCGAGTACCCGGTCGACGTACCAGGCGAGGGTCCGCTGGGGAAGTGGATGGCGATCGGTCCCCCGCAGCAGCCGCCACAACAGCTGCAGGTCCGACTCCTGCCCGAGCCGCTCGCGGAACCGCCGCTCGTCACTCTCGTCGAGCTGCTTGGAGACCGAGGGGAACTGCTCCCGGAAGAGTGATGCCCGACCACTCTCCTCGAGCTGCCCGAGGAAACGCCGCATGTCGCGGAGGTCCTCGTCGACACTGCTCAGGATCGGCATGACCTGCGACACCTGACGGGCCGAGTAGGGGTTGATCGTTCCCGCCAGGGCACTGGCGCGCAGCTCGAGGGCCTGCAGTTCGAGCCGCGCCAGCCGGCAGAACCGCGCGATGCCGTCTGCGTCGAGGGTTCCGGTCCGGTGCAGGGCACCCACCGTCTCGCCGAAGGCGCGCCGACAGCGCCACGCCGGCCCCCGGTCGCGGACACGGCCGGCCGGATCGGGACTCTTCCAGCGCTCGGCGTACTCGAGATCGAGATCGTTCAGCGACGAGAGCAGGGCGTGCTCGGGCTTGCCGATCGGTTCTCCGGCGTCGAGGCGCCGCTGGCACCGATCGGCCTGGCGGTGCAGGTTGGAGAACTCCCGCACGCGATCGATCAACACCTCGCCCGGAGCGTCGACCGACAGGAAGGCCGCCAGCACGGCCACCGCCTCGGCATCGCCGCGCGCGCTGCCGGCCAGGATCCCACGCCCCATACCCGTGAACAGCGGACTGTCGGCCTGCTTGCGGAACGACTGGAAGAGCAGACCGCAGCGGGCATTCGTGTCCGCCTCTCCGGCAAGTTCTGCGATCCAGCGCCGCACCTCGGGTGGCACGGTCCACCGCTCCAGGCCCTGCGTGGGCTCGGCCAGCAGCGGCTCGACGGGAAGCGCGTGGAGATCCGTCACGGTCTGCCTCGGGGTACACGGGCGCGCGGCAAGGGGATCGTGGAGTCGCGCTGCAACCTTCGCACCATCGAGCCGGCGCGCCGGCGCAGCGCCAGGCCCCATCCCGTTCCAGCGTCGACACCCGGACCGCGGGTCCAGGTCCACGCCGAGAGCCGGGTCCCGAGCACCTCGAACTCGCCGGCGACCCAGGCGGCGTGGCCACGTCCCGGGATCCACAGCGGGAGCGGTCCGGCGAGCGGCCGCACCACGGCCCAGGCCGCGGACCGCTCGGCCGGGTTCACCCCGACTCCCAGCTCGATCCGCCGGGCGCTCGACGTGGACGTCCGCCACCGGTAGCGCGCCGACCACGCCTCGACCGCGTCCGCCACCGGGCCGCGGCGGCCCCAGGCCAGGCGCAGGCGCGCAGACTCCGTACTCCGCTCGACGACCAGCCGCGCCCGCGGCTCACTGACGGGGGCCTCGAGGTCCTCGTCGATCCCGGCGCCGAGCCGGACCGACCACCGCGGGTCCGACGTACGGGTCCGGGGCGCGGTCCAGCGCGCAACGAGGCGCACGCGCTGCTCGGCCGATCGGGAACTCCCGGCCGATCGGATGCGGCGGATCACCGAGGCCTCGAAGGTCACCCGCGCGACGCGGACGCGGCCGTGCGTCTGCCATGCCGTGTGCGGACGATCGAGGGGCAGGCCGGTCAACGGATCGCGGGCGGCGGGCTGGCGACGGTCGGAACGTGCGACAGCGGTCTGGACCCTCCAGCCGCGCCCACGCATCGACCATCCGGCGGCCGTCGCGCCGGCCCGGAGATCGGGCGCCACGCCGGCGTCGAGCCACACCGAACCGGCCCCCGACAGCGAGCGCCGCAGCCACAGGGAGGCACGGGCGGGACGGTCTCCCCACGCCAGCGTCGTGCCCCACGTGCCGTCGGGACCCCAGGGCTGCGACCAGGCGACGACCGTGGTGCGACGGTCTTCGGCATCGTGGCCGCTCAGCACGATGCCCCCGCCGCCGAGGACCTCGAAGGTGAGCCCCACTCCCGACCAGGCGCGCGGTTGCGAGCCGTCGGTCCGCCCGCGCACGCGACCAGGTCGGGGAGAGCGCGCCCACCCGCTCCGTCCCCGGGCGAGCGCATCCCCCTCCACCAGTCCGCCGCCGAAGCGCGCACGCAACGCCCCGGCCACCACCGACCACCGTCCGGCGTCGACCGCCATCCAGCCGCGGCGCACGACCGGGTTCGACCGTGTGACCCAGCCGAGGGTGGTCCGTCCCTCGCGCACGCGGCCGGCCGTCCGGACGTCGCGTCCGTCCCAGCGCCCATCCACCCGCACCCCGCGCAGACGCCCGAGGGTGACGAGGTCGCGCCATTCCTCCAGCCGGTGGGAGTCGAGGCCGTCGACCGCGAGCAGATCGTCCCAGGTGCGCAACTCACCCGCGTCGCGCAGGGCGACGATGGCCTCGGCCGTCGCGTGGTCCGAACCGGGCAGGAGGGCCAGATCCTCCAGTGGTGCGTCGCGCAGCTCGAGGGGCTGCTCGCGCCAGGCGGCCCAGATCTCCACCCGCTCGGGATCGGTCAGATCGGCGACGGCGGCCGGCGGCCCGATCAGACCGAGCACGGCCACCCCGGCCGCCAGGGCAGCGCGTCTCATGGCCGCCACTCCACGGCCACGGCGACCGCGCCCTCACGAGGGCCGTCGACCACACGACCCACGCGCAGTCCCCAGGGCCGGCTCCGCACGGCGAGTCCCCACGTGGTGCGATCCGGATCGAGGTCGACCGAGAGATCCAGCGGACCGGCCACCTCGAGAACGGCGGCGATCGACCAGTCCCGCGTGTCCGTGTGGCGACGCGCCCGGTGGTCCAGTCGCAGGCGCAGACCCGCGTGCTCCGCCTCGATCCCGAGCGCCCAGCTCCACCGACGAACACGCCCGGGATCCCGTTCGATCACCCCCACCGCGCGTACCGGGCCGAGCCGGTGACGCAGCGCTCCTCGGGCTCGGATCGCCGTCCGCGGGTCGAAGCCGTCCACGGTGATCTCCCGGCGGCCCGCCTGCACGCGCAGTGCCGACGCTCCCGACCGGAGCTCGACGTCGACGGCCAGATCGGTCTCGTGCACCGAACCGGCCGTGGTCCGGGCCCCGGCCAGAGCGAACGCGACCGCTCCACCGGCCCATCGCAGGTCGACCCAGTCGGTGCGGACCGGAAGCTCCGCCCAGGGCCGGGCGCTGCCGAACTCGAGGGCCGTGGTCAAGGGAGCGGTCCACCGCCCCGGGCGCAGGGCCGACGTGTCGTCGCGTCCGGGAGCGGACCGAACGAGAGGATCGGCCCGGCCGGTCCCGGTCGTGGCCAGTGTCGTCAGCAGGCCCAGCACCACGAATCCCGTTCGCGGCCCCGTCATCGTCGACCCAACCCGACGATGCGCCTCCAGGCACGCTCGGCTCCACGCGCGGCGTCGGCGCGGACGTAGACCACGTAGGCCCCGACGGGGACGGGATCGCCCTCCGCGTCGGTCCCGTCCCACTGCCAGTGCGCGCGCCCGGGTCCCACCGCGCCCTCCAGCACGAGCACCCGTTCGCCCCACAGGTCACGGATCTCGGCGACCGGCTCTTCGCCCGGGGCCTCGAGGACGATCTGCAGCAGGTCGTCCCGTGCGTCGCCGTCCGGGCTGAACGGATCCGGACCGACGGTCAGCACGGGATCCTCGGGACGGAAGGACTCGAGAGGGTGCGATCCGCCGGGCGTGGGCGGGCCCGCGGCCCGCATCCACCGGAACCGCCCTCCCGCGACCACCGAGGTCCGCTGGAGGCTCTCGCCGCGGGATCCGAGATCGGTGCGGGCATAGACCACACGGTCCACGACCCGGCCGCGGGCATCGAGCAGCCGCACCTCGTCGGCGGGAGAGGGGTCGCCGCTGCGCCCGTCGTTGAGCGTGGGCCACCCTTCCTCGGGGCGCACCACCACGACGCTCGGGTCGATCTCGTGCACCCGCACGAGGGCGGCCGGATCGGCAGCGAGGACGAGGCGCTCGCCGGCGGCGGCCACGGCGCCCTCGCCGATGCGCCGCGCCCGACCGTCGTCGGCGAGTCTCCAGTCCGCCAGATCCGTCGCCTCGTCGGCGATCAGCTCGACCCACTCGGGCTCGTCGGACCGGGGACGGGCCTGCACCTCGGTCAGGCGCACCGGAGCGGGGCCGACCCAGACGCGGCTCGTGTCGATGCGGGCGAAGGCAGGATCGCTGGCCGCCGCCTCGACGGTTCGTGCGTGCGGACCGGCGCCGAGCGACAGCGTGACCGCCACCACCACGGTGTCGCCGCGGTCCGCCCGCACCGCGCGCTCGGCGGTGTCGGCCCGAAGCAACGCTTCCTGCGTGTCCGTCCAGCCGCGGGCGACCCAACGGACCGTCCAGTGCAGAGGACCCGGATCGGCGCGCCAGGCGGGATCCCAGTCGGTCGAGATCGGGTCGAACCACACCGCGGGCAGGTTCGCACCACCCGGCGTCGGGCGCGGCAGGACGACGAGATCGATGGCGTTGTCGTCGGTGTCGCGACCGTCGGGGACGCGCCCGAGCGGGGCTCCGGAGGCGTCGACCGCCGCACGCCCCTCTCCGCCGGCCGCGGCCTCCTCCCCCCAGGCCACGGCGTCGAGGCGCTGCCCGTCGCGACGGAGTTCGAGGGCGTCGGGTCCGTTCTGCAGGTCCAGGCGAGTGGTCTCGTCGGCCTCGGCGACGGCCTCTTCACCGATCACCCGGAAGCCACCCGCGGCGAGCACGGTGCCCGCCGCGGCCGACCACACGCGCTTCGCGTCGGCGGCTTCGCCCGCGTTCAGGAACCACAACTCGACGCCGTCCAGGGGGACCGGGCGGTCGGTGGGGTTGAACAGTTCGACGTACTCGGAATCGCCGTCCGGGCCGGGCGGGTCGTAGAGGATCTCGTTGAGGACGACGGCGGAGACGGTCGCGGCGAGCACGACCGCACACGGCAGCACGACCACGGTGGGCGTGCCTCTCCGGGAGACAGGTGTGGGGAGGCGGCGATGCCCCGCTCAGGGGCAGGAGGTCAGATCAGGCCCCAGCGCTTGCGCAGAGCCCACTCGAGGCCCAGGAAGGCCAGCAGGGGCACGAGGAGCCAGGGGCTGGCCCAGAGGTCCAGACGACCCGCGAGAACGCTCTCGCGGCGCTCCAGGGGCAGCTCGGCGGCCCAATCGAGGGCCCCGCCCCCTCCGCCGAGAAGATCTCCCCCGGTCCGGCGCGCGAGCGCGGCCAGCGAGGCCGCGTCGACATCGGGGTCCCGGAACTCCACGGAATAGGGATCGACGGTGAGCGACTGCCACTCCGAGACGACCGACTCGCCGGCGTCCTCGAGTGCCACCCGCACGCCGTAGGTGCCCGGCGGGAGCGCGGGGACGGACAGCCGCCGCCCCCCGGGCGTCCGCGGATCCTCGCGCATGCGTGCCCGCCCGAGCACCTCGCTGCGAGCGTCGAGCGAGTCCGTACCGGCGGCGGTCCACTCGAGCCAGACATCGCTCGACTCGTCGGGCCGGAGCCGTGAGTCCAGCGCGAGGGCGCGCAGGTCGACGTCGTCGCCCTGGGCCACGACCGGCCCGGGCAACTGCAGACGCAGCCGTTCCCGGTCGCCCCCCTCTGCGAGGAAGGCCACCAGGTTGCCGACCCAGGCCCGGTACAGCGGCTCGGACGCGTCGTCGCCGAGCCGCCAGAACGACCAGCTCCACAGCGGCGCGCCATTGATCGTGGCCACACGGCCCTCGCCTTCCTCGCGAACGGCCAGCAACGGGACCGAGAAGCGCGATCCGACACCGCGCAACAGCACGTCGGCATCGGGCGCCACGCCCACGGGCAGCATGGCCGCACGCAGCGGCGGGACGGTGCGCAGCCAGGTCGACAGGTCGCCGAGCTCGGGCTCGATCGCCAGGACGGGATGGATCCGGCCGGCCGCGGTGACCTCGGGCCGCAGGTTGCCCTGCATCCAGCGCGACCGTGGTTCCGGCCGGAGTGCCAGCAGGGACTCGACCCGGGGACCCGGGCTGCGGATGCGCGCCCCGTCGCCGGCGAGGACGAGCAGTCCCGCCCCGGATCGTACGGCCGTGGCCACTCCGGTCGCATCGGACACCAGGAAGGAGGCGTCGTCCAGACTGCCGGCCACGAAGAGATCCACGTCGAGGAGTTCTTCCTCGGACATCGGCCAGGTCAGTGTGGAATCCGTTCCTGCAATCCGCAGTCCATCGACCGCCGAGTGCACACCGATCCACTCGAGTCGTCGGTCACGGTCGGCGTAGCGGGCGAGGAAGTGGGCGTTCCAGCTCGGGGACCGCTCCAGGTACAGGACGCGCAGACGATCCTTTCCGACCTCGAAGCCGACCTGCACGCGATTGTTGCGGGCCACGGTCTCGCCCGACCCGGTCTCGATCTCGACGGCGTAGTGGCGCAGCCCGAGGCTGTCGGCCTCGACCTCGAAGTGGACGGGAACGCGTCCTCCGTCCCGGGGCCAGGACACGCCCAGGGTGTCCACGACCGCACCACCGCGCTCGAGACGGACGGTCGCGGTGCCGGGGCGGGATCCGTCGGCCACGACCTCGGCGTCGATGCGCACACGGTCGCCCTGGTGGACGTAGGTCGGGTACCGGACGCGGTCCAGGCGGAGGTCCAACGGACCGGCGCTGTCGCCGACCGCGATCGTCCACACGGGCACGTCCAGGCCGGCGAGGCCGGGCCCCCGCTCGGTGGTCGAGCGCCCGTCGCTGAGCAGGACCACGGCTTCGAGGTTGTCCTCGAGGTGGCGCTGGGCGCTCGACAGGACCAGTCCCGCCAGATCGGTGCCCTCGCCGTCGCCCGTGCTGCCGGTCAGCGGATCACGCCCGCGCTCGGCCGAGGACTCGACCCGCCGTGCTCCCCGCTCGAGCCAGATCCGCGGCTCCTCGGGCCGCTCGGAGAAGCGCTGGACGAGGTCGCTCGCGATGCCGTCGGCCGCTTCCGCCCGGGACGTGCCGTCGCCGCCGCGGATCGACATGCTGGCGCTGTCGTCCACCAGGACCACCACGCCGGGCGGGGTCACCACTTCCTGGCTCCTGTGCAGGACCGGTTCGGCCAGCATCACCACGATCAGGAGCAGGGACAGCGCGCGAAGGGACGTCAGCAGACGCCGGGGACCGTTCTCGAGGGCGGGCTCGGTGTTCCGGTACGAACGGCGGGCGAACTCCAGGGCCGCCAGGACCAGCACGAGGAACACCGCGGCTCCCACGATCCCGCGGGGGCCGAAGGCGATCGATGCGAGGGGCACGAGATCCGGGGACAAGACCAGGGCTCCGGCGGGGGCCAGGAAGGAGGCGTGCGGGGAACGTAACCACGCCCCGACCGAACGCGCCAACGGTGGGCAGGGTTCCGTGCGGTCAGTCGGAGTCGCCCGCCAGCGCCTCGTCCACCGAGGCATAGGCGTCGAGGATCGACGGGAACTCGAGCAGCTCGAAGACCTCGCGGACCTCGGGCCGCATGCTCGCCAGTCGCAGGTCTCCACCGGCGGCGCGCTGGGCACTGACCGCCGAGATCATCACACCCCAGCCGGCCGAGCTGATGTAGTCGACGTCCACGAGGTCGATCACCACGAAGCGCGCCGGCCCTTCGGCCGCCTGCTGCAACGCCCGCTCGAGCAACCCGGCGGTGCTCGTGTCCACGAACCCCCGGGCTCGCAGGATCAGGGCGTCGCGCGGCTCGAGCGATTCGAAATCGACCTGCAGATCGTCCATGCAACGCGCTCCCGCGGAGTCAGTCGTCCGGGCCGGCGTCCGCCGGTCGGCCCTCGGGCCCGAAGTGTTCCAGCTCGTCGAGCTTGCGCAGACCCTCCAGCAACAGGAGATCCAGGCTCACGTCGAGCAGGATGTCCTCGTTCTCGGGATAGATCTGGCTGTAGAAGGCGAAGGAGCCGCGATCGATGCGGACGAGGTGGTAGACCACCTCCATGATCTGGTCCTTGATCGCCTGGGCCAGTACGTCGTCCTCGAGCCCCCCGCTCTCGACGAGCACGGTGCCGATCCGTACCCCGCGGCGATCCGCCTGGATCTTCGCTCCCTCGAGCTGTGCGGGCTCGAGCGCGCCCTTTCGCACCAGCAGATCGCCGATGCGCTCGACGTCGGCGTCGGTCCGGGCGTAGATCAGGCTACCCTGGTGGAAGTACACCCGGCCGCGCTGGTCCTCCCCCTCGAGGACCAGCTTGCCGGTCGCTTCGGCCTGGTGGAGCAGCTGGAAGATGTTCGCCACTCCGAACAGATCGATTCGTCCCCTGAGATCCACCCCGTACCCCTGCCGTTCGGGTCAGGCCGCCGCCGCTTCGTCCAGGGCCGCTCGCGCTGCCGCGAGGACGGCCACCGGCACGCGGTACGGCGAGCAGCTCACGTAGTCGAGTCCCGCGCGGTGGAAGAAGGCCACCGAGTCGGGATCGCCGCCGTGCTCACCGCACACCCCCAGGTGCAGGTGCTCCTTCTCGGCGCGACCCAGCTCGACCGCCATCTCCACCAGCTTGCCGATCCCACCCTGGTCCAGGCTCTGGAACGGGTCGCTGGGCAGGATCTCGTGCTCGACGTAGTGCGGCAGGAAGGTGCCGGCGTCGTCGCGACTGAATCCGAAGCCCATCTGCGTGAGATCGTTGGTGCCGAAGCTGAAGAAGTCGGCCTCCTTGGCGATCTCGTCGGCGGTCACGCAGGCGCGCGGGATCTCGATCATGGTGCCGATCAGCACCTCGAGTTCGTCGCCCACACCCTCGTGCTGCTTCACCGTGTGCACCCGTTCCCGCGCGACCTCGCGCATGCGGCTCAGCTCCGCTTCGATTCCGACCAGCGGGATCATGATCTCCGGCATCGGATTCTTTCCCGCTTTCTTGAGCTTGCATGCGGCCCGCATGATCGCCTCGCACTGCATCGCGTAGATCTCGGGGTAGGTGATCCCGAGCCGGCAGCCGCGATGGCCGAGCATGGGATTGAACTCCTCGAGCGAATCCACGATCTGGTGCATGCGGTCGGGGCTGACGTCCATCTCCTTGGCCAGACGGCTGATCTCTGCCTCGTCCTGCGGCAGGAACTCGTGCAGGGGCGGATCGAGCAGGCGGATGGTCACCGGCAAGCCGTCCATGGCGTCGAGGATGCCCTCGAAGTCGCTGGTCTGGAAGGGCAGCAGCTTGGCGATGGCCTTCTCGCGCTGCTCCTTGGTGGTCGACACGATCATCTCGCGCACCGCCGCGATGCGCTCCTCGCCGAAGAACATGTGTTCGGTGCGGCACAGACCGATGCCTTCGGCCCCGAACTCGCGCGCCAGGCGGCTGTCGTCGGGGGTGTCGGCGTTGGTGCGCACGCGCAGGCGGCGACGCTCGTTCGCCCAGCCCATCAGACGGCGGAAGTTGTCGTCGAGCTGCGGCGGCAGGGTGGGCACCTGACCGGCCACGACCTCACCGGTGGTCCCGTTGAGGGTCAGCATGTCGCCGCGGGTGAAGGTCTTGCCGCCCAGTTGCATGGTCCCCTTGGCCTCGTCGAGCACGATCGAACCCAGGCCGGCGACACAGCACTTGCCCATGCCACGCGCGACCACGGCCGCGTGCGAGGTCATGCCACCGCGCTGGGTCAGGATGCCCGCCGACGCCGCCATGCCGGCGATGTCCTCGGGACTGGTCTCCTTGCGCACGAGCAGGGGCTTGGCCCCGGCCTCGGCGCGCTCCACTGCTTCCTCCGCGGTGAAGACGATCTCGCCGGACACCGCGCCGGGGCTGGCGGGCAGCCCCTTGCCCAGCACGTCGAACTTCGCCGAGGGATCGATCATCGGGTGGAGGAGCTGGTCGAGCTGCTCGGGAAGGACGCGCATCACGGCCTCTGCCTCGTCGATCATCTTCTCTTCGACCATCTCGACGGCGATCCGTACGGCGGCGGCCCCGGTGCGCTTGCCCGACCGCACCTGCAGCATCCAGAGCTTGTCGTTCTGGATCGTGAACTCGATGTCGAGCATGTCGCGGTAGTGGTCCTCGAGCTTCTCGACGATCCCCACCAGTTCGCGGTAGGCCTCGGGCATGTACTCCTCGAGCGATCCCTCTTCCTCGTTGCGCTTGCGCAGGTGCTTGGGAGTACGCACGCCGGCGACCACGTCCTCGCCCTGGGCGTTGACGAGGTACTCACCGTAGAAGGCGTTCTCGCCCGTGCTCGGATCACGCGTGAAGGCCACACCGGTGGCGCAGTCGTCGCCCATGTTGCCGAAGACCATCGACTGCACGTTGACGGCGGTCCCCCACTCGTGGGCATAGCCGTGCATGTTCCGGTAGTGGATCGCGCGCGCGTTGTTCCAGCTGCGGAAGACGGCCATGACGCTGTCACGCAGCTGCTCCCACGGATCCTGGGGGAAGTCGGCGCCGTAATCGTCACGGGTGATCTTCTTGAAGGTCTCGATCAGTCCCTCGAGGTCGTCGGCCGTGAGATCGGTGTCCAGCTCGACTCCCCGCTCTTCCTTCAGTGCGTCGAGCGCGTGCTCGAACTTCGCCCCGTCCACTCCCAGCACGACGTTCCCGAACATCTGGATGAACCGGCGGTAGCTGTCGTAGGCGAAGCGGCGGTTGCCGGTCTCCTTCGCGAGTCCCTCGACCGTCTCGTCGTTCAGGCCCAGGTTGAGCACGGTGTCCATCATCCCGGGCATGCTCACGCGCGCACCGGAGCGCACCGAGAACAGCAGCGGCTTGCCGGAGTCGCCGAAGCGACGACCGAGCATGTCCTCGACCCGCTTCACCGCCTGGCGCTGGCTCTCCTCCAGTCCGCTGGGCAGCGACTGGCCACCCTCTTCGTAGTAGGCCGTGCAGACCTCGGTGCTGATCGTGTACCCGGGGGGCACGGGCAGTCCCAGATTGGTCATCTCGGCCAGGTTGGCCCCCTTGCCACCCAGCAGATTGCGCATCTGGGCGTTTCCCTCTGCCTTGCCGTCACCGAAGAAATAGACCTGCTGACTCACGACGCTCGTCCCCGGATTCTGGTGTGGATGGGATCGGGGCCGGACGGCCCCTGTGTCCTGTGACGGCGGCAGGGTAGGGCCCCGGCGGCCGAGGGGCAAGCGCGAAGGGCGCCTCCGACCGGAGACGCCCTCTGCAGAGCGGAGCGCGGGGCCGCCTCAGCGGATCAAGGTCAACCGGCTGACTTCTTCGCCACCCTCGTCGTCGGTCACGCGGTAGATGTAGACCCCACTCGCGACGTCCTCACCCTCTGCGTTCTTGGTGTCCCACTCGATGATCCCGGTCTCACGGCCGTCGAAGACCACGTTGTCGACCCGCCGCACGAAGTCCCCGGCGATGGTGTAGATCTCCACCGCAGCCGTCTCGGTCACGTTGAAGAAGCGGATGAACCGACCGTCACCGACGTCCCAGCCGGCACGGCGGACGAAGGGATTGGGAACGGCGTAGACGTCGGACAGGTCGGTGGCGGGCTCGATGTTCACCTGGAAGAACACGCGGTTGAAGTTCTGGCCGTCGCGCAGCTCCCGGAAGGCGGGAGGCGCTTGTTCGCTCGACTCGAGCGCCGAGCGCGGGCTGAAGAACATGTCACGCCGCGAGCCCTCGGGGGTGACGTCGCCGGTGAAACCGTAGTCGAAGGTCGACACCGCGTAGTCGTACGAGAACCCCGCGGCGACGTCGCGGTCGAAGAACTCCCATTCGCCGGTCACCGGGTCCGGCGGCAAGACGAAGCAGTTGGCCCGCTTGTCGGCGAAACACCCTGGCTCGAACTCGATCGCCGTCACGTCGCAGGGGTCGTCGCTGCACGACTCCGGATTGGTCAGGTCGTAGAGACCGATCAGCTCCCAGACCGGCTCTCCGGTGGCCGGATCGTTCCGACGGGACCGCCAGACGGCATAGCCCTGGTACGACTGGCCGAACACCCGGAAGACCTCTCCCGCCTCGACCTCGCCGGCCCCTTCGAAGACCATCTCGAGGCCGACCTGCACGGGGATCTCACCCGTCGGGGTGCTGAGCTCGATCGCCCGATCGAGATCGATCGGTTCGCCCACGCGGTACGACCCCGCGCCAGTGGTGGCCACCAGCACGGTTCCGTCCGGCATCGGAAGGACGTTCGACACGCGGGGATTCAGCAGCGGCGCCTCTGCCTCGTAGGTGACCTGCTGCCAATCGGTGGCCCCGGTGCTCGACGCCCGCAACTGCCACAGCCCGCGGTCCCGGATCGACGCGACCACCGTCTGGGCCTCGTTCGCACGATCCGGGTGGGGGAACAGCGTCGTCGCACGGATCGGCGAGTCGATCGGACCGGGCCAGTTCCCGGCGTTCTCCTGCCAGCTCCGGCCTCCGTCGAACGAACTGAAGGCGAGGATGACCGGATCCGGCTCGTCCCCCTGGTCCCCACCGGTCGCCGGGGGGATGTCACTGATCGCCACGAGCGCGTCCTGCGGGTCGGGCCCGCCATCGGGGTTGGGAAACACCACGACCTCGTCGATCGACCGTCGGCGTCCCAGGGGGCGCAAGGGGTCCTCGTTGAAGCAGAGCACCAGGCCCGAGAGGCGAAGGTCCCAGTCGTCGAACCCGCCCTGGACGTCGGTCTCGGCGACTCCCCAGTCCCTGAGGGCCAGGTAGATGCGGCCCGGATCGACGAGGCTCACCGCGATGTCGTTCACCACCGAGGATTCGTCCCCGTTGATGAGGGTCGTGCAATCGATCACGTTCGACTCGTTCACCGTGCGGACGCTCGGCAGCAGAAGCCCGAGGGCCGGCTGGAACGTGGCTCCGTCGTCCACGCTGTAACTGAGCCCCGAGCCCGTCACGTGGGCGAAGATGACGTCGTCGACCTCGGTGCCGCCGGGCGGGATGCACCGCACCTTCTCGAACAGGTTGTAGGTCACCCCCGGGTCGGGATCGACCGCGGTCTCCACCTGCCACGTGCTGCCCCCGTCGTCCGACCGGAGCAGCCCTTCGCTGGCCGTGAGGATCCACAGCCGGTCGGGATCGTTCGACGAGACCACGACTTCGCGGACCCGCGATCCGAAGGGCGGGCGGCCGTCGATCGGTGTGCTCCATGTCCGGCCGCCGTCGTCGCTGCGCAGCAGCCCCACGCGATCGACGCCGACGTAGACCACGGAGCCGTCGGTGGAGCCGCCGAAGGCACGGATCTCGGTGGTCGGCAGATGCGTCGGAATCCCGTCGTTCGCCTGGGGCGCCCTGCGGGCACCCGGCGACCAACGGAAGATCCCGCCCCGTGAGCTCAGGTTGAGGGCCACGCTGACGTTCGTGGCCGTAGGATTCGCGTGCGCGTTCACCACCTGCACCCGGACGGCGTCGACGTCCTTCGCCCCCACCCGTCCGTCGTCCTGGAACGTGAACACCAGGCTACGATCGAAGACGTCCCGGTAGTTCCCCCTGACCGAGGTCTGCAAGCGCGACTGCAGATCGGGCTCGATGTCGAGGAGCGTGCAATTGATCTCCTCGGGCGCCACGGCGGGCCAGGTCAATCGGTTGCCCAGGACCGTACGGGTCTCGAAGTCCACCGCCAGAGACACCGGGGACAGGAGCGGAATCTGCTCGTCCGGAGCGCACGAGGGCTGCGCCCCCGCCACCCCCGCGGCCGCCACGATCGCGAGCCCCACGACGGCGCCCGCGAGCCGCGGAGCCGTCCCGCGCCCATCAACGTTGACACACGAACCCATCACTCGTCGCTCCTCGGCGTCCCGGCGATCCGGAACCGCCCTACTCGTCGTTCAGACCCCAGCGGGTCAGGAGAATCCATTCGATCGCGGAACGGAACTCCGCGGACTCGAAGGTCAAGGGGTTGAAGCCCCAGATGTAGTCCTCGGTCAGCAGGGTGCCTCCCTGCTTCGTCTCTTCTTCCACGTACTGGGTGCTCGCGATGGCGACCGGGGCCCCCGTCACGGTCGAGGTCGACCGCCTGTCGACGGTGACGGCCGGGCAGTCCTCGACCAGGTTGTTGGAACCGGGAGGGAACTCCGTGGTGCCGACCAGGCGCTCCTGGGTCTCGATGTGGTAGCGCTCGGGCAGGTCCTCGGGCTCCATGATCTCCTCGTTGTCGACGTCCATCCGGGCCACCGCCAGGAACATCGGCGTCTGGCAATCACGCACGGTGATCAGCTGCGGCCGGTTGGCCGCGTTGACGTTGTAGAACTCCTCCGAGCCCAGCTTCGCCTCCGATTGAAGCGTGTTCAGCTCGTCGGACAGCTCGCCGGGGTTCACCCCCGCCTTCAGTCGGATCTCGGTCGGCTGCAGGCTGGTGACCTCCTGCTCGGTCGGCCGGAACCTCGACACGAAGTCCGCCGAAAGCCGGGCGTACGTATAGCTGTCGCACCGCAGGAGACGACGCCGGCTGCTGGTCTCGCCGAAGATCGAACCCTGGGTGGGCCGCACCTGGTCGACGGTGTCGAGACACCAGGACGTGTACGGATAGCGCAGGGTGCCGACGTTCACCGTGCGACCCTGCGCATCCTCCGTGGTACCCAGGCCCGCGGTCGGGCGCTCCGAGGTGTTCAGGATCAGGGGCCGCGTGTAGGTCGAGAAGGTCTGGTTGTTCGTCTGGATCGACTGCGTCGCCGACGCCGGGCCCACCAGCATGACGTTGCCCACGAACTTCTGGTAGATCTCGAGCCAGTTGAACCGCTGACCATCGGGGCTGGGCGGTGCGAAACGGGTGGTCATGAACGAGGCCTGACCGCTGCGCAGCAGCCAGATCACGGCCCGATAGTCGTTGATCAGCGAGAAGGTCAATCGATTCGAGTCGAACTGCGTGTCGATGACGTCGCTGGCCGACGCGAAGCCCTGCACCCCGAGCAGGGCACGGCGCCACTGCTCGTCCCAGAGCCGATCGGTCCGGATCGTCTCTTCCGTCGGCAGCTGACCCACGATCGTGTCGTCGTCGACGATCAGCAACGGCCGCTGGTCCTTGCGCGCCTTGATCTGGATGACCTGGAACTGATAGGTCACGCGCGAGATCGAGCCGGAGTTGTCACGCACCTGCACGACGAAGTTCGGCGAGCCCTGGGAGTACCCCGTGGGGCGCCTGGCACTCCTCCAGGCCGGCCCCCACGGCACGGCCCAGTTCGGATCTTCCTCGTCGTTGGGATCGACCACCTCGAACCCGTACCGGAATTCCTCGACCACCCCGCCGTAGGCGCTCGCGTCGGCACTCCACGCGAATTCCAACGGCTGACCCGCCACGATGTCGAATCGCTGCAGGGCCGCAGTTCCCGCCGACGTGATCGTACCCAGGTTGCTCTCGGTCACGGTCAGCAGGGGGAACTTGTTCCGCGTGGTCTTCACGTGGCGCACGTTCACGCCCCACTCGAAGGTGGGCGTGACCGCACCAGCGACGTCGCGGGCCTGGACGGCGAAGAGGAAGGATGTCCCCACCGGCTGTTCGAGGATCGGGAAGCGCTTCACGCGCCCACTGTCCTCACCGGCGTCGTAGGGAATCCACTCGCTCCACGCGGTCTCGGGCGCGCTGGCGACCGGATTGTTCTCGTTGAACCGGGTGTCGGTCAGGCACGCGACGTCCGGCCCGCCGACCTCCAGCAGCAGGTACCGGACGTCCGCGACGCCTCCCTGCTGGTTGTCGGGATCCTCGGCCTCCCAGCCGAACGAGAGCGCGAGCGGACCCTCCACGCAGGTCGGCGTCGAAGGGACGATCGGCTCGTTGATGTCCACCCGCGGGGCCAGGGTCGTCGCGGTGAAGCTCACGTTGGCCGGGCTCGGATCACGCTGTCCGCGATCGTCGATCGCCCGGATGAGGAAGGTGTGCGTCTGCCAGAAACGGATGTCCTTCGGGTCGTCCAGCTGCGGGTTCTCGACGTCCGGGTCGAACTCCGGGATGTCCGCCGCCACGATGAAGGTCGAATCGGAGACCTCGGTGTAGTTCCACTCCCCGGTGGTGTCCGCCGGCGCCAGGATGTTGTCGGGGCCGTTGTCGGTGATGATCCACTCGTATCCGACCACCGAACCGTCGGGGTCGCTGCCCGACCAGAACAAGTCGATGCTGAAAGACGCGGCCCCGAGATTGGGCGGAGTCGCCTCGACCTGCGTGTCGGGGGGCGAGTTCGGAACGCGCTCGCCGATCAGGGCGTCGTCGGAACAACCGGTCACCAGGAATACGAGTCCCAGCGCGATCAGTAGGAATCCGGAGGGCTTGCTCATGATGCTCCTCTCGTCACCGAGTCGTTCTCGGGGGGCACGCGCGGGGGCCGCCGGTCGAACCGTGCACATGCACTCACCGCCTCGCTCCGGCCCCGTCGCCGAGCGCCTGCTCGTCGGGCCAGAAACGATCGGGAGTGCCGTCGCCGTCGGTGTCGATCCCGGCGTAGATGAAGAAATCGACGTCGAACACACCGGACTTCGCGCCGAAGGGCGAAATGTCCTCCGATACGGTCACCGGATTCCCGTCGGCATCGCGGTTCAGGTACAGGGGCATGTTGGCTTCGGTTCCGGTCACGCGTCCGCGGAAGCGGAGCTTCATCTCGCCCATCTGCTTCAGGATCAGACACCCGACGCCGCGGGAGGTCGCGTTCTCGTCGTTGCCCGAACTGCCGACCCCCTGGTCGAAGTCGCCGGGGCGCGAGAAGAGGTTGAAGGGGACCCAGAAGTCGAGGGTCTGATTCGGATCGTCGTCGATCACCGGCGCGGAGAAGTCGAGGAAATTGGGCGAGGATCCGTCGACGAAGAAGGTCAGATCCCGGCTCTCGAGCGCATCCTCGATCTGGTTCTCCGGATCGTTCTCCGAATTGATGGAGTAGCTCCAGGCACGAACGGTGCCCCGCGGATCGCGATCGTCGTTCGCGGCGGCCAGGACCGGGAAGTACTCGTAGGTGAAGCCGATGAAGACCTCGTAGTTCCGGCCCGCGGTGTCCGACGGAGCCGGCTCGAAGAGCAGGCGCCCGCCGCACTCGATCCCCGGCACCTTGAGGAACACGCCGTTGCGGAACCGCGACGCCGCCCAGGTCGAACCCTCGAGCACGGCACCCGCGGTCCCGGCCACCACCCGATTCTCGCCCGTCGCTTCGTTCGGAATGGTCTGCTCGGGCACGATCTGCGGCGGGAACCCGACGTCGAACCGGAATTCCGACGGTTCGTTGTCACGACGCTCGAGTTCGTCCACGGTCCCCGCGATGTATGTGTACTCGTAGGGAGCGACCTCGAAACTCACCACGCCCGACGGATTCGGAATGCCGAACTGGGACGCGAACTCGATCGGCCTCTCGTCGACGTCGCTGAACTTCTTGACCGCGATGCGTTCCTGGAACTCGACCTCGAGGACCGGACTGTTCTCCGGATCGGTCGGATCGAACTCGAAGGGCTCGTCGCAACACAGGATGTCGTCGGGCACACCGTCGGGAAGGGTCTCGGGGAACCGATCGAAGCCCGTGCTGACGAACGTGACCTCGGACCGGTACGGAATGCGATCGCCGTCCTCGAAGGTCCCAGAGGCCGTCACCGTCCCGGACTGGTCCCGGACCACGAAGTTGGCCACGGGATCGAGGACGGTCTGCGGGGGGTAGTTCACGGAGAAGCGGAGCTGGCCGTCCTCGGTACGGTTCTGCACCAGGGCCCGATCGATGGTCTCGACCGACAACACGTAGGACCCCGACCGGAACCGGAAGGTCGACACGTCGCAACCGATCGCACTCCTGGGATTGCAGGTCTCGTCCTCGGTGTCCTGCGCGATCGCGTTCGCGTAGAAGAAGCTCTGCGTGTCACCGAAGAGCTTGTTGTTCAACGAATCGACGTCGGGAATGAAGGGCAGGGACGCTCCCTGCTGGGCCTTGTACCGGTAACCGAGGATCGGATCGGGGAACTCGGGGGCAACGTTCGGGCTGCTCGCCTCCCACTCGATCCGGAAAGGCTTCTGGAACCCCACGAACGGTTGGGTCGTCTGCTCCGGGGACTCGGCGTCGGGGCCGCGGCGGGGCTCACCAACCCAGCGCAGCTCGCCGCCCTCGCCGGTCTGGGGATCCACGTTCATGTACACGCGGAACTTGATGCGCGGTGTGCCGTTGGCGTTGTTGAAGAATCGCAGACGCGCGGGCGTGGGATCGATCGCCCCACGATCGTCGACCGACACGATGTGGAAGGTGATCTCCTTCTGGATCCCCGATTCCCGGTCGACCGTGAAGACGAAGACCGAGTCCGTCCGGGTGGTCCACCCCACGAAGCCTTCGTTCTCGGTGACGGTCGTGATGTCGTCGGCGGGGTTGAAGCGCTCGTTCTCCTCGTCGGTCGTCGGGTCCTCGGGGTCGCGCACCGAGGTGTCCATGATCGCGTAGATGAACTGCACCACGTCCCCGTCACGGTCGGTTCCGTACCAGTACAGATGCCGCCGGAATCCCGTTCCGGTGGTCTCGGCCGGAGCCCCGATCACGAAGGTGTCCGGAGGACGATTCACCACCACCGGCTCCGGGTCGAAGGCCCGGCAGCCGTAGAAGAGGGTCAACGACAGCATGAGGACGAGTGCGCCGGATGCGAAAGCCGACTCGTTTCGACGCTTCTTCACGTTCCAGATCCCCTCGGGCGACGGGCGTCACCTGCGCAGCGGGCGAGGACGACGGACGGATGGAGGCGCTTCCGGGGGCGAAGACCCGTCTCCGGAAACAAGACGCTGAAATATAGGGGCGCGCGAGAAGGCCTGTCAACCGCTCGGGACCGGCACAATCGTGAGCTCAAGTCCTTGAATCCCCGTGACTTGCCGTGTCCGGGGGCTCGGCCGGCGGGCCCGTGTGGCCACGGGGGCCAAAAAGACGATCGGCGGGGCCGAAGCCCCGCCGATCGCGTGGATCCGAGGATCCACGATCCAGCCGGATCGTGACTACTTCACGAGCACGGCCTTCTTGGTGTCGCTGAAGCCCTCGGTGATGGCCTTGACCAGGTACACACCGCTGGCGACGCTGGCGCCACGGTCGTCCCGACCATTCCACTCGAGGTTCAGATCAGCGGTCTGGGCAACGCCGTCGTGCAGCGTCTTGACCAGCTCACCCCGGACGTTGAACACCTTGACCTTGGCCTCCATGCCCGCCTTCGGCAGGGCGAAGCTGACCGTGGTCTTGGGGTTGAACGGGTTCGGAGCGACCGAGAGCTCGGCCTTGCGAGCACTCGGAGCGGCCGTCGCATCACCCGGGATGCCCGGGTTCTCACCCAGGTAGGCCAGGATCTCTTCGAGCAGCAGGGTGCGAGAGCTCACACCCGGCACCGCACGCGACACGTTGTCGAACAGGTACAGGAAGCCGAACGGGAAGGTGATGTCCACCTTGCGGTCGATGCCCGACACGCGGTCGAACACGACACCCGCGGCGATACCCGGGAACAACGTACCGGAGCCCGGATCCACGAAGCCATGCGACCTCGCGGAACCAGCACCGACCGGCGCGATGTTGTCGAAGGTGTTGATGCCGAAGCAGCCACCGAACGCGATGAACTCGGTGTTGAAGCCGGCCACGTCACCCGTCGGCTGGACGACCGGAGCGGTCTGACCACCGATGTCCGGACGGACGTCGGTACCGTTCACGGCGATACCCATGACGGTCTGCAGGTAGACGCCACCCTCGCTCGGGCTGTCGTTCAGCAGAGCCGAACCGATGAAGTCACCGAAGTACACCGTGTTCCGCTGACCGGTGAGGTTCTTCCAGCTGGTCATCACGAGAAGATCCGGGCTCTTGTCGTTCTGACCGGTGTTCGAACCGTCGCTGATCAGCTGGGTGTTCAGGTTACCCGACAGGTACACGATGGTGCTGTAACCCGCGAGCTGGTCGGCCGTGGCACCGTGGCCGCGACGATCACCCAGCGAGTTGTTGACACCAGCCGAACCGATACCGTTCGACACACCAGAGCTCGGGCCCTGGGTGGTGTAGCTGTCCCAGTCACGACCCTCGAGCAGACCGAGCTGGCTGAACGCACTCACGAAGTCGTTCTCACCACCACGGCGACCGAAGTCGTTGTAGACCAGGACGCTCGGCTGATCACCGGCAGGACTGGTGATCGACGGCAGAGCGCGGACCGTGTAGGTACGGCTGTAGTCGCTCTGACCGTTGGGGTCCCACTGACCGAAGCCGTCGATGTTGCCCGGCAGCGTGGTCACGCGGCCGTCACTGTCGGTGGCTTCGATGTAGTAGTGCAGGACGTCACCCGGGTACATGAAGTCCTCGTCGGGCAGGTCCACGAAGAAGGTCTCCTCGGAGACGGTCCCGGCCGAGCCGACGGCGCTGTCCGCAAGGGAGTCACCCGTCCAGACCTCGGACCCGTTGACGATGGTCCCGGTCACCACGTTCTCGTCCTTCGCACGCGCCGGAGCGGTACGAATGGCGTTCTCGAACGTGGGGTTCAGGCGCAGGGCCCACTTCATCCGCAGGTCCTGGATCGCCGTTCCGGCAATCACAGCACTGGCGTCGAAGATGACCGAGTCACCGGGAACGTTCAGGTCGCCCGAACTGATGTCACGCGCCATGTCGAAGGGCACGTCCAGCAGGTCACGGGAGGCCTGGTCGGCCGCGCTGATCTCACCGCTGACGGGGAAGCCGTCGTTGGCCAGATCGATGGCGCGGGTGGCGAAGCTGATGCCGCCGATGCGGTACTTGTAGAACCGCACGTCGTCGAAGAGCGGAGCCGGCGTGGCATCCGCGCCCGGGAAGGCGAAGTTCGTAGCCAGGTCGGTGCTACCGAGCGCCACCTGGACCTTCTCCGCACCCTGCGGAATCAGATCGGTCGTGTTGTTCGCCGTCGGGAGGTACTCACCCGTCGCGCTGAAGTACACGAAGTTGCGGTCGACCCATTCGCCCCAGATACCACCGACCTGGGAACGAACGTGCCAGACGTAGAAGATGCCGTTCGACAGCGGGTTGTGGCGCCACACCGTGAAGGAGTAGGCCGAACCCGAGACGTCGGCACCGTCATCGGCGGTGCCCGGAAGGTCCCAATCGAACTCGGGACTCCAGACCTCGTTGTTCATGTTGACTTCGCCGAGGGTCAGGCCGCCGTTGTAGTTGTACACGAAGCCGCCCGGGATCCCGTAGGCCCAGTTGTCCGAGGTGGTGCCGCCGGTGCTGGCGAGACCATTGACGCCCGGACCGTTGTCGGGCTCCTGGCCGAAGTCGATGAAGCCGACCATCGGGGTCAGGTTCTCGGCGCACGGATCGATGTCCGTGATACGAGCGAACACGGCAGCGAAGTTACCCGCGAAGGGCGACTTGTCCGGGTTCCACAGGTAGGGAGCGCCGCCCTCGAAGTCCTCGAACTCGGTGCCGAGGCTGCTGGTGACGGTGATGTCGTCGACCTGCATGGCGCCGTTGCCCACGAAGTCGCCGTCCTCGTCCGAGAACGCACCGTCCGACTCGAAGCGGATGCGGATCCGGATCTCGTCGCCGTTCGGGCCGGCGTAGTCGTTCCCCGCGTACACGATCGAACCGGTGGCCACGTTCGCGAACTGCACGCCCGGGCTCGGGAAGACGCCCGTCGTGGTGTCCTTGTTGGTACCGGACTGCTGGTAGATGCTCGTCCAGGTGCCCGCCGAGTCGTACTCGACGTTCACGAAGTCGAAGCCAGCCTCCGTGTCGTAGTTGAAGAAGAAGTCGAGGTTGACGGTCTGACCCACGGTCGGGTCGGCCAGAGGCGCCGACCTGTACAACAGGACGTCATTCCAGTTGTTGCCGTAGCCCGGAGGGTTGCTCCAGCCCACGGTCGCCGGAATGCCCGCCTCGAGACCCGACCACATGGCGTTGTTGCTCGCACCGTTGCCGTTCAGGTTCTCGGCGTTGAAGGTGCTCACCTGGAAGAAGTTCGGCGTATCGGTCAGATCGACGCCGGTCCAGTCGCCAGGATTCGGGCTCAGGCCGCGCGGGCTCACGCCCAGCGGGTCCTCGAACTTACCCTCGACGTACTCGTCACCGGAACCGGGGACGCCGTCGGGGTCGCGGACGAGATTCCGCTCACCGCCGTAGAGATCGAAGGTGTCAGGGCCAGCGGCCTCGCGTAGAAGGAGGCTCTGGCTGCTCGTGGCGCTGGTGAGGACCGTGCCCTCACCCTGCACCGCGAAGTGCAGCTCGCTGACATCCGTCGGGGTGCTCTCCGTGGCGGCCATTGCCGTGCCGGCGGCGGTGACCATCACGAGGCACAACGTCAGCGACAGAAATCGCTTCATGCTTTGTCCCCCCATCGTTGGGTAGATGGCGAAGGTGTGAAAGAGATTGCCGACCGAGCCCGGCGAGAGGCGAGATCGGCACATAGGGGTGGCAATCAGCACGTGATCCCCTTGCTCCCGGAGATGGGAGCTCGGACCGGGTGAAGCGGTCTCCTCGCAAGGATTCCACTTCGGTGTCGAGTAACGGCCTCTGAAAGAGGGAAGGGTCGTGTCCGGCGAAACACGGTCCCGGGTGCTGCTTGCCCTGAGTCGCACATGAAACCGTAGCGGACTCGTGACGGCGCTGTCAAGCAACGAGGACACCCCGCGTCCCCGATCCGAGACGCAGGGGACGAACGGAGCCATCGCGGGGATCAACGGGGAGCGATACGACTCAGGTCGGCGAAGCGAGTGAACAGATAGTGAATCTCCTCGAGGAAGCCCAGCCGGTTCGCCCGCAACCGAGGATCCTCGGCGTTCACCAGCACCTGGTCGAAGTAGCGGTCGATGGGGGGTCCGAGTTCGGCGAGCGTCGCGTAGAGGTCCGCATACTCCGCCCGGGAGCGGGCGCTCTCGAGCGCCTCGAGCCGATCGACCACCGCAGAGTGCAGCGCGCGCTCCGCTTCGTCGGTGAAGGCGCCGGGGTCGAAGGCGGCACCGGCCGCGGTCCCCCCGGTACTCCGCCAGCGCTCCCATCGGATCGCGGCCGTCTCCCGCAGCGCGGCCGCGCGGGCCGGCCCCTCGAGCGCTTCCTCGGCGAGTCGGTCTTCCTTCACCAGGATGTTCCGGCACCGCTTCGCTCCGTCGAGCAGACGTCCGAAGGCCTCCGACTCCCTGAGGCCCGCGAGGGCACGCGCCGCGCGGACGTTCTCGACCGGGTCGAGGTCGGAGACCGAGAGCACTCCACGCACGATCTCGGCCGGCAGGTCCGACAGCACGGTCTCGAGGCGTCCCCAGAAGAGGTCGACGACGATCCGCGCGGCTTCGTCTCGGCCCACCTCGCGCTCGGGATGGGCCGACAGAGCGCGGTCGCTCCACTCCTCCACCCGCAGGTTCCAGCCCCGGTCCTGAAGGATCCGGATCACGGCGAGAGCCTGCCGCCGCAGGGCGTAGGGATCCTGTCCACCCGTCGGCGCGAAGCCGGCGAGGACGCAGCCAGCGATGCTGTCGAGGCGGTCGGCCACGGCGATCAGGGTCCCGATCGGTCCCTCGGGCAGGCGATCGGTCGCCGAGCGCGGGAACAGGTGCTCGCGGATGGCGTCGGCGACCTCGACGGGCTCGTCGGCCTCGAGCGCGTAGTACCGCCCGATCGTCCCCTGCAGCCGGGTGAACTCCTTGCCGTCGCGGATCATCTCGGTGGCGAGGTCGGTCTTGCACAGACGGGCGCCACGACGCAGCAGTTCGGCGTCGACGTCCACGCCGATCTCGGCGGCCAGGTCCACCGCCAGGCGGGACACACGCTCGCACTTGTCGCGGATGCTCCCGAAACCCTCCAGCCAGACGACGCGTCCCAGGCGATCGACCTTGTCGTCGCTGCTCAGGGCCCGGTCCTCGTTCCAGTAGAACAGGGCGTCGTCGAGCCGCGCGCGCAGCACGCGCTCGTTGCCCTCGGCCACGTTGTCGAGTCCGCGATCGCCGCCGTCGCGGAAGGTGATGAAGTTCGGCAGCAGGGATCCGTCCTCGCGCTCCACGCTGAAGTAGCGCTGGTGGCTGCGCATGGCGGTCACGATCACCTCGGGCGGCAACTGCTCGACGCGCTCGGTCTGGATCGAGCCCAGGACGGCTGTGGGGTGCTCGACGAGATGCGTGACCTCGTCGAGCAGGTCCTCGGCCTCGTGCAGGCGTCCCCCGGCTTCGGCGGCCACGCGCCGGGCCTCGGTGTCGATCGTCGACCGACGCACCCGCGGATCCACGATCACACCGGCGGTCTCGAGCGCTCGCTCGTACACACCGGGCTCGTCGAGCTCCACCGGATCGGGGGCGAGGGTCCGATGTCCGCGACTCACGCGATCGGCCTCCAGGTGGGCCAGCCGCAACGGTACGACCTCGCTCCCCAACAGACACACCAACCAACGGATCGGCCGTGCGTAGCGCAGTTCGTCGCCCGGGATCCAGCGCATGGTCTTGGGGAAGCCGAGCTGCACGAGCTCGCGCAGGTCCAGCTGTTCGAGCAGGAGATCGCGGGTGCGCGCTCCCCCGGTGGTGACCTCTGCCGCGATCCGCTCGCCCTTGTCGGTGTCGACGCGTTGCAGCTCGCTCGGATCGATCCCCGCACTGCGCGCGAAACCGATCGCGGCCTTGGTGGGGTTGCCGTCGGCGTCGAAGGCGGCTCGGACCGGAGGACCGGTTCGCGTCTCGGTGCGGCGCGGCTGCTCCAGCTCGACGCCGTGCACACGCACGGTGAGTCGCCGCGGCGTGGCGAAGGTGGCCGTGCGGTCGCGTTCGAAGTCGAGACCGTGATCGGTCAGGAAGGACTCGAGACGACGACGCAGTTCGTCCAGAGCGGGGCCGACGTATCCCGCGGGCAGCTCCTCGCTGCCGATCTCGAGCAGCAGATCAGCCCTGGCCATGTCCCGCCCCCTCCGTCGCCTCGCGCAGGAGCGGGAATCCCATCTCCTCGCGCTTCTGGTGATAGGCCCTGGCCGCCATGCGTGCGAGTCGACGCACGCGGCCGATGTATCCGGTGCGCTCGGTCACGCTGATCGCCCCGCGCGCCTCGAGCACGTTGAAGAGATGGCTGCACTTGCAGACGGCGTCGTAGCCCGGGAAGACCAGGCCGTCGCGCAGGAGCGACTCGGCCTCGCGCTCGCGTTCCTCGAACCAGCGGAAGTACAGGTCGGTGTCGGCGGCCTTGAAGTTGAACTCGCTGAACTCGCGCTCGAACTGACCGTTGACCTCGCCCCAGGTGTAGCCACCGCCCCAGTCCAGGTCCATGACGTGGTCGCAGCGCTGGAGGAACATGGCCAGCCGCAGCAGTCCGTAGGTCAGCTCGCAGCTCACGACCTCGAGCTCCAGACCCCCGGCCTGCTGGAAGTAGGTGAACTGCGTCACCTCCATGCCGTCGAGCCACACCTCCCAGCCCAGACCCGCGGCCCCGAGCGTGGGCGATTCCCAGTCGTCCTCGACGAAGCGGATGTCGTGGTCGGCCGGATCGAAACCGATCGCGCGCAGCGACTCCAGGTAGAGGTCCTGAACCCTCTCGGGGGCCGGCTTCAGCAGGACCTGGTACTGCAGGAACTGGTGCACCCGGTTGGGGTTCTCGCCGTAGCGGCCGTCCTTGGGACGCTTGCTCGGCTCCACGTACGCGACCTTCCAGGGCTCGGGACCGAGACAGCGCAGGAAGGTGTTCGGATTGAAGGTCCCCGCCCCGACCTCGGAGTTGTAGGGCTGGGTGACCACGCAGCCATGGTCCATCCAGAATCCCTGGAGGCGATGGATCATCTCCTGGTAGTTCATGGTCGCTCGCTCGCCGCCGCGCGCTCCGGGGTCATCCAGTAGAGGGATGTCGGGAGGCGGTAGTGGGACAGGTGGAAGGTCATGTGTTCGTGCAGGAGCCGACCGACGTCGCGCTTCTGCGTGACGTCGAGTTCCGGCACCGTACCGGGTTCGTCGAAGTCCGCCGCGACCACCGCGCGCAGACCGTCCAGGGCTGCCGCCTCGATCCACCGACCGCCACTCGCCGCGCAACCGGCACAGACGATCGCGCCCTCGGCCACGCGGAACTGGGCGCGGTCGACGTCGCGGAGATCGACACCGCAGTCGGCGCACTCGTGGGGATCCAGACCGAGGCCCGCGGCCGCGAGCCACTGCACCTCGAAGGCGAAGAACAGCGCGGGCATCCGGACGTCGCCGCTCGCGTGCCACGCCTCGAGGAATCCGTTCACCAGCGTGTCGAACTCCTCGACGGTCTCACGCTCGGGGAGCAGACGGTCGGTGAGTTCCAGCGCGGCGAACAGGTGGGAGAGCTTAGAGAGCGTCCCGCCCCCCGTCAAGGCGGCCCGGCGCAGTCCCGCCTCCTTCAGGGTCCACAGCTCGCGGTCGTGGTGCGGATAGAAGACCAGATCGAGTTCGTTGCCCGGTTCGAGCAGGGGACCGAGGCGCGAACCGATCTTCCGGCTGCCCTTGGCCACCAGCTTGACGCGCCCGTATCCGGTGCTGAGCACACTGACGATCCGGCTGGTGTCACCGAGCGAGATGTTGCGCAGCACCACGCCGCGATCGCGGGTCGGCCCGGCCATGGATGCCTCCCCCCTATCCGCCCTGCAGCAGCGAGTGCGCGATCCACAGGTAGGCCATCAGACCGAGCACGTCGTTCGTCGTGGTGATGAAGGGCCCGGTGGCGAGCGTGGGGTCGACGTCGATCCGCGCGCACAACAGCGGCACCAGGCTGCCCACCATGGCCGACATGACCACGACCGTCATCAACGACACCCCGATGATCACACCCACCGTGGGATCCTGCTTCCACAGCGTCAGGACGCCCACCATCAGCCCGCCCAGGACCGCACCGAGCAGAAGACTCACTCCCAGCTCGCGTGCGAGGTGACGTCCGGCACGGATACGGTCGAACTCGTGGGTGACCAGTGCGCGGATCATGATGCTGCTCGTCTGGATCCCGGTGTTCCCACCGGTGGCCATGACCATGGGAATGAAGAAGGTGAGGATCACACGAGCGCGCAGGCTCTCCTCGAAACCGCTCATGATCAGCGCGGCGAAGAGCTGGCCCACGAGTCCGAGCATGAGCCAGGGCAGGCGCGCACGGCTGATCCGCCACACGGAGGTCTCGCCGAATTCCTCGGCGCTCGACCCCGCCAGACGGGCGACGTCCTCGGTGGCCTCCTCGGTGAGGACGTCCATGGCGTCGTCCACGGTCACGCGCCCCACCAGGCGGTGGCCGGCGTCGACGATCGGCAGCGACAACAGGTCGTGCCACAGGAAGAGGTTGGCCACCTCCTCCTGGTCGTCGCTCACGTGTGCGACCAGGGGGTCGGGCTCCATGACCTCGTGCAGGGGCTTCTCGGTCGGGCTGAGCATCAACTTCAACAGCCCCACCTGCCCGACCAACCGGCCCGCCTCGTCCACCACGAAGCAGAAGTGCATGGACGCGAGTTCCTCGTCGGGAAGTTTGCGCACGAGGTGCTGCACCGTGCCGACGGACTGGTCGCGACGGGCGGCCAGGTACTCCTTGGCCATGACGCCGCCGGCGGTGTCCTCGGGATAGCGGAGCAGCTCCTGCAACTCGACTGCGTCCTGGTGGTCGACCTCGCGCAGGAGTTGGATCAACCGGTCCTGGTCGTCGGTGTCCATGTACCCCACGAGATCGGCCGCGTCGTCCGACGGCAGGGTGTCGAGCATGCCGACGATCTCGTCGTCCTGCAGGATCTCGAGCACCTCGACCAGGCTGCGATCGTCGATCTCGGCCAGGACCTCGGCCGCGCGTTCGGCCGGCATGGCGCGCACCAGGGCGATGCGCTCGTCGCCTTCGAGCGAGCGGAAGAGGTCGGCGACGTCGCTCGGAGTCACCTCTTCGAGGCGCTCGACCGCCTTGCGGGGGTCGTCGCGCTCGAGATCCGATCGTACGGCCTCGTACAGAACGATGAGATCGTCGGTCAACGCGGTCCCCCGTCGGAAGGGCGCCGGGTAGGAGCGGTCCCGCCGTCCGGGGCCGTGCGGATCACACGCGGCGCAGGCGCGTGAGCGCTTCGTCGATCGAGTCGCGTCCCGCCGTCGAGACCACCGAGCCGCCCGATACGATCAGCTTCAGTCCCTCTTCCACCGTCATCGGCAGCGGGACCAGGTCGGCGCGCGGCACCAGCAGGAAGTACCCACTGGTCGGGTTCGGGCTCGTCGGAAGGAACACGTGATAGTAGTCGTTCTGCAGCTCCGCGTCCTCGGCCGGCTCGAGCGTGACGAAGCCGATCGAGTAGGTGCCCCGGCGCGGGTACTCGAAGAGCACCACGCGGCGGAAGGCACGCCCCTTGTCGCTGAAGACGACGCCGGCGATCTCCTTGCTGGCCCCGTAGACCCCCTTGATCCAGGGGATCCGGTTGATCAGCCGGTCGAGATTGCCGAAGAAGGTCCGGCCGAGCAGGTTGTTGGCGAAGAAGCCCACCAGCACGACCACGATGATCGAGGCCACGACCCCGATCCCGGTGATTCCCTCCTCCGGCAGATTGCGCGCGATGGCCGGGATCTGCAAGAGCAGGGGACGGGCGAAATCGTCGATGGAGCGGAACAACCAGTAGAAGACCCACCCCGTCACCCCGAGGGGAGCCAGGACGAGCAGTCCGGTGAGGAAGGCCCGCCGGAAGGTCGGCATCTCGAACTTCATTCCCGCGTCTCCGCCGTCGTCATCGTATCGCCGTTGGCCGGCGACAGGGGTCGGGGCGACCGCAGCGTGACCTGGCGGATCCGCTGGCGCTCGACCCGATCGATGGTGAAGCGCAGCTCGCCGTGCTCGACCATGTCACCCCGCACCGGGACCCTGCCGCACAACTGGTACAACAGACCTCCGAGCGTGTCGCTCTCGTCGGCCGGCAGATCGAGTCCGAGCAGTGCGTTCAGGTCGTCGATGTCCACACGCGGATCGATCACGACCACGCGCGGGTCGACCATGCGCACCAGCTCCCCCTCCTGGTCGAACTCGTCGCGGATCTCACCCACGATCTCCTCGAGGATGTCCTCGAGCGTGACGATGCCGGCCGTCCCACCGTACTCGTCCACCACCACCGCGAGGTGGATCCTCCCTTCACGGAACTCGACCAGGGCCTCGTCGATCGGCTTGCTCTCGGGAAGGAAGTGCACAGGACGCAGGAGTTCGCGCAGCGTGGCCTGTTCTCCGCGGACCGATGCCGCCAGGAGGTCCTTGGTGTGCAGAACGCCCAGGATGCGGTCGGGGTTCTCCTCGTAGACGGGCAGCCGCGTGAAGCTGGCACCGGCCGCGAAGCGCAGTGCCTCCTCGAAGCTGGTCCGGACGTCGAGCGAGACCATGTCGATCCGGGGGACCATGATCTCGCGGATCTCGGTCTCGGACAGTTCGAAGACCGAGCGCGCCCATGCCACCTCGTCGCGTTCCATGTGGGCCGACGCCTCTTCGTCGGCCAGGAGACCCCGGATCTCCGAGCCGCTCAGGGGCGGCGAGAAGTCCAGGGTCCAGATCGCCGGCACCACGCGATCCATGACCGACTCGAGCGCGAGCGTGAGCGGTCGCAGGACCAGGTACAGCGGCCAGACGAAGGCTCGCACACCGATCAGGTAACCGAGCGGCCGGGCCAGGGCCAGGGCCTTGAGGGCCACCGATCCCAGGAAGAGCAGGGTGAAATAGGCGAACCAAGCCAGGATCCAGGTCCACGTCGCCGGCGTGGTGTCGGGGGCCCGGACCAGGGCCGGGACCTCGGCGGCGGCGAAGGACGCAGCGGCGAGGTAGGCCACGGTGAGCGACAGCAGCACCGACCGTGCGCGGTCCAGTAGACCTTCCGCGGGCAGAGGTGCCTCGTCGCCTCCGATCAGCCCGCTGCGTTTCATGCGCTGGACCGTGGTGAGCGCGGTGATCGCACCGGCGATCACCAACGCGATCAGCAGGGCGCCCGCGAGGCGCAGGGAGATCCCCAGGAGCAGGGAACTCGAAGGGTCGCCTTCGTTCACGACCGCGCACCTCCCGTCTCCTCCGACGGCCGGTTCCCGGCGAGGGCGAAGCCGGCGGTCTCCATGAGTTCGCGTTCCGCGGCTCGCATGCTCGCACCTCCGGCTTCGTCGTGGTGGTCGTGGCCGAGCACGTGGAGCACTCCGTGGGCGAGCATGAAGGCGATCTCGGCGTCCAGGTCACCGGTGTGTCGCGCACCACGGCCCACGACCGTCTCGACGCTCACCAGCACTTGACCGGCGAGGGGCGGCTCGCCGTCGGGAACGGGCTCCTCGAGGTAGTCCTCGATCGGGATCTCACCGCGGCGCAGCTCCTCGGCACGTTCCTCGTGCCCCTCGTCGAGATAGGAGAACGACAGGACATCGGTCGCCCGGTCGAGACCGCGGTACTCGCGATTGTGTTCGCGTAGCGTGTCGTCGTCGGTCAGTACCACCTGCAGAACGACCGACGACGAGGCGACCGACGACAGCAAGGACTCCACGCGTGCAACCCACTCAGGGGTTGGACGCCACGGGAGCTGCACCTCGTCGAGAACGAGATCGAGCTTCACGGCTCTCCTGTTCCTTCTTCTCTTCGTGTTCGCGCTGCCCCGGATAGGCCACGCGCTGGTGATGGATGCCGACGAGGATGGGGATGAACGCATTGCGCACGCCGGCCAGCTCACTCACGGTCAGCCCGCACTCGTCGAGCTCGCCCTCGGCCAGCTTCTGGTCGAAGATCTTGCGCACCATCTCGCGCACGCGGCTCGCCGTCGGCCGGCGCAGCGACCGGACCGAGGCCTCGCACCCGTCGGCCAGCATGAGGATCGCCGTCTCGCGCGTCTGCGGCTTCGGTCCCGGGTACCGGAAGTCGTCGACCTTGATCGCGCCACCGTCCTCGCGCTCGAGCGCCTTCTTGTAGAAGAACTGCATGACGCTGGTCCCGTGGTGCTCGGGAATGAAGGCCAGCACCGACGGCGGCAGACCCCACTGACGACCGAGTTCGATCCCTTCCTTCACGTGGCTGGCGATCACCAGCGCGCTCATCTGCGGCGTGAGTTCGTCGTGGAGGTTCTCCGGCCCCTGGTTCTCGGCGAAGTACCGCGGCTTGAGCATCTTCCCGATGTCGTGGAAGTTCGCCCCCACCCGCGTCAAGAGACTGTTGGCCCCGATGGCGCGTGCCCCTGCCTCGGCCAGCGTCCCCACCACCTGGCTGTGGTGGAAGGTCCCGGGCGACTCCAGGGACATGCGGCGCAACAGCGGATGATTCAGGTCGCTCAGCTCGAGCAGCGTGAGCTCGGTGGTGACACCGAACGAGGCCTCGAGCAGGGGGAGCAGGAAGAGCGTGAGCGCAGTGCAGACCGCCGCCGAGGCCACGGCCAGACCCGCGTTCTGCAGCACGGTGGTCGCCGTGGCCGCCCCACTGAACTCGACGGCCGCCACCACCACGATCGCGGTCACGGCCACGGCTCCGAGAGCCCGGTAGAACTGGTTGCGGTTGCGCACACGCCGCAGCATTCGCACCGACACCACGCCGATCGCCGCCCAGGCCAGCATCATGGGGCCGGCGTGCTCGGGCACGATCGCCAGCATGAGCACACCCGCGGCGATCACCCGGTACGCCGTCGCCTCTCCGAAGACGATCACCGAGAGCATGGCCAGCAGGGCGACCGGCACGATCACCGGCCCACCCCACTCCGGTCTCGCGAGCGTGAGCGCACTCAACGCCAGGAACATGGCCCACAGCACGTGCAGCAGCAGGTAACGATTGGTCTGCCCGACCAGCATCGGATCGGCCTGTCGCACCAGCCGCACCGCACCGAACAGGACCAACAGCAGCAGTAGCGCACGTCCGCCGCGGATCTTCTGGTCGAGTGTACGGTCCTGGCGGCGTTGCTCGTCGAAGCGCTCCTGCTCCATGGCCTCGATCACGTCGAGATGCTCGCGCTCGATCCGCATGCCCCGGTCGACGATGCGCTCGTTGCGCGCGAAGGTCCGCTCGACGGGCACGGCGTCCTGCGCCGCGATCCGCATCCGTTGCGTGCGTGCTTCGTCGAAGTCGAGGTTCGGCAGGAGGAAGTAGGTCCCCAGATCGACGGCGGCCTCGAGTTCGGAGCGGTCGGGGAGTTCGTCCCGCAGGGCCTCGAGCAGTTCGTCCTCGAAACGGTAACCCAGGAAGAGTCTCCGGGCGGGAACGAGGACTTCTTCCTCGGAGCCCGGCTCGGCGATGCGGACGAACTCGTAGGTCCCCCGCGGGAAGACGTCGACCACCCCCGCGTCGAGCTGGGAGGCCAGCACGGTGTCGAGGGCCGCGCGCACGCGGTCCAGACGCTCGGCGTCGAGGACGACCCGCAAGGTGGTCGCCCGCAGCCCGGGGTGCAGCTGCTGGAGTTCGGCCACCCGCTCGCCCCTGGGGACCGAGTCGACCGCGGCCAGCGAGGCCGCTCGATCGAAGAAGTTCCGCAGACTCAGTTCGGTCCGGCGACGCGCGTCGGGGTCCCGGCGGTACACCGGCTCGACCTTCTGTTCGGCCTCGCGCCGCAGGCGCTCCAGCTCCGCCGCCGATCTCGGCGCGCTGAACTCGAAGGGAGCCCGGATGTCCTGCTCGGCGATCTCGCCCACGTCGATCCGTACCCGTTCCACCACGTGGTGTGGGGGGAACAGGGCCTGGTGCAGGAGCACCATGCCCAGCGCCGGTAGCACCAGCACGAGGCGCCGACGCCAGAGCGCGGCCCGGGTCTTCGGCCGTCGGGCCGGATCGAGGGTCACCGTCGGGTCACGGCGTGGAGCTCGGAATCGCGCGAAGCGCATCAGTCCTCCGCGGAGCCGGCACGCTCGTCCTCGACGGCCGCCTCCGGGATCTCGCCCGCGTCGAGGTCGCCGACCGGAGCGTCGAAGGCCTCCACGATGGCTCGTACCAGACGATGACGCACGACGTCCCGATCGGCCAGGTGCACGAACGCGATACCACCGACCCCCCGCAGGATCGACTGCACGCGGATCAGGCCGCTGGCCGAGGTCTCGGGCAGGTCGATCTGGGTCACGTCGCCGGTCACGACCGCCTGCGTACCCTCGCCGATGCGCGTCAGGAACATCTTCATCTGCGTGAGCGTCGTGTTCTGTCCCTCGTCGAGGATGACGAAGGAGCGGTTCAGGGTGCGCCCGCGCATGTAGGCCAGCGGAGCCACCTCGATCGTGCCGTTCGCCACCAGCCGGGCCACCCGCGACGAGCCCAGACAGTCGGTGAGCGCGTCGTAGAGCGGCCTCAGGTACGGGTCGATCTTCTCCTGCAGATCCCCGGGCAGGAAGCCCAGCTGCTCGCCCGCCTCCACCGCGGGCCGCACGAGGACGATGCGGTCGACCTCGTGGCGCAGCAGGGCCCGTACGGCCGACGCAACGGCCAGGTAGGTCTTGCCGGTCCCCGCGGGCCCGATCGAGAAGACGACGTCGTGGTCCTGGATCGCCTGCAGGTACCGAGCCTGCCCGGGCGTCCGGGCGTGCACCTGTTCGCGCGCTCCACCCGTCAGCTCGACCCGGGTGCGGTCGTCGTCCTCGGGGGCCACCGCTTCGTCGGCCACGAATCGCTCGATGGCCGCCGGGTCCAACGGCCGGCCCTGGCGCGCCCACGCCACCATCCGGCGCAGAGCGTTGCCGATCCGCTCCACGTCGGCCTCGTCGCCGCGGAGCACGAGCTCGTCGCCGCGGAGCACCAGCTGCCCGGGGAATGCGTCCTCGAGCCGACGCAGATGGCTGTCCTGGGGACCCAGGAACGAGAGGAGGTCGATCCCCGCGAGGGAGATACTGGTCTGGTGTTCACTCATCGAAGGTCGGAGTCAGCCTCCCGGGCGGCCCGCTCGGAGCCTGCGGGATCGTCAACGATCCCAAGGGGTTGCGCGACCTGGAGCCCCCGCGAATGTATCCCTGCCACCGCGGGGCGGCAAGCGTCCCGCCGAGAGTGCTCCCCACGGACGGAGAACGCAAGACCCCCGCCGGGGTTCCGGCGGGGGCTCGCGTGGGTCCGGTGTCGATCGCCACCGCTCAGTCGCGAGGGATCGAGAGCTCCCAGTCGGGCCAGATCATGTCGGGGTCGTCGATCTGGTCGCGGTTGGCCTCGTAGATCCGCGGCCACTCCAGACCGTTCCCGTAGACTTCCCAGTAACTGGCGATGCGGCTCAGGTACTCGTCCTGCGCGACGGTCCAGTTGCTCGGCCAGTCACGGGGGACGACCAGCTCCCAACCCGGGTAGATCAGGTTCGGGTCGTCGATCTTGTCCTTGTTGGCGCGATAGATCCGCGGCCACTTGGTCGGATCGGCGTAGATCCGCTCGTACTCCGAGATCATCTGCAGGAACTCGCCGTCCGACACGACGTGGGTCTGCGGCAGACCCTCGAAGTAGTCGACCTCCTCCTGCACCGCGTCGACCTCGCTCTTCTCGCGGTCGTAGCGGCTCTGCAGCGAGCGGATCTCGTCCTGCAGTCCGGCGAGGTCGCTCTGCACGCTGTTGGCCTGACCCTCGGTGGAGTTGGCCTCGCTCTGCAGGCGCTCGAGCTCGGCATCGAGCTCGGCACAGTACTCTTCGTACTGTTCCTCGGACAGGTTCTTGAATTCTTCGGCCGTGTAGTACTCGCCATCGCTGACGTCCACGTCACGGGCGACCTTCGGCGAGCACCCCGCCGCGAAGAGGATCGTCACGGCGGCCAGCGCGAATCCGCAGCGCGCGATGAAGTTCGTCATGATCGCAACCTTTCCGGGGCCTATCGCCCGCTGCCCTTCTTGAGGATCTCGAGACGGGCTTCGAGGTCGGCCGCGTCGGGCAGGGAATCGATGCGATTCTCCAGCTGCGTCTTCTGCTGACGCGCGTCGGCGAGCTCGGTCCGGGCAGACTCGAGGTTCTGCTCGGCGCTCTGCAGCTCGGTCCGCGCGCTCTCGATCTGCGACGGATCGGTGTTGCACGGCTCGTTGTTCCGAGCGCAGCCGGTCGTGGTCACGATGGCCACGGTGCTGACGATCAGGGCCATGCTTCGCAGTGCCTTGGACTTCAAGGTGCGAAAGCCTCCTTCTGTGCCCACGCACGCCGTAGCGAACGCCAGGGGCAGGAACAAATTTCCGTGCGCCGGAACCAGCCTGCGCACGGCGGGCAATGTACACCCGACCGACGGCGAGTCAAGCACTGATTGGGCCAGATCGGGCACCTGGGCGGTACCACGAACGGGACTTCGGGCGTTTCCCGACCATCACTCCTCGGAGTCGTCGGCCGGAGCGAGCCGCAGGTGCAGCTCCTCGAGCTGGGCTTCGGACACCGTGGACGGCGCACCGTCGAGCGGATTCGTCGCGGTGGTGGTCTTGGGGAAGGCGATCACGTCGCGGATGCTCTCGCCCCCGACGAGGACCGTCACGAAACGGTCCAACCCCAGAGCGATCCCGGCGTGGGGCGGCGCCCCGTACTCGAGCGCCCGCAGGAACCATCCGAACTTCGACTCGGCCTCGGTCTCGCCGACACCGCAGATACGCAGCACCCGCTCCTGGACGTCGCGCCGGTGGATCCTGACACTGCCGCTGCCCAGCTCCACGCCGTTGCAGACGAGGTCGTAGAGGGTCGCGTAGACCTTCCCCGGATCGGACTCCATGTCGTCGAGGTGCTCGGCGTCGGGCATGGTGAACATGTGATGCATGGCGGTCCAGCCGCCCTCGTCGGTCTGTTCGAAGAGCGGGAAGCGGTGCACCCAGGCGAAGCGCAACTCCTCGCCTTCGGTGTAGCCGAGACGCCGCCCGACCTCCAACCGAAGCTGCCCGAGAACGGTGTTCGCGCGCATGCGCTCGTCGGCGATCACGAGCAGCAGATCGCCCGGCCGGGCTCCGAGACGCTCGGCGAACTGCTCCAGCACCGCCGGCTCGAAGAACTTGGCGAAGCTCCCGGTGATCCCGTCGTCGCCGACCTTGAGCCAGGCCATGCCCTTGGCCCCGTAGCGCTTGGCGACTTCCTCGATCGCACCGATCTCCTTGCGGCTCGACCCGCCGAGGCCGCGGCCGAGCACGCCCTTGACCACACCGCCGGTGCCGAGCACCGACCGGAACACCCCGAACTCCCCGCGCGCGGCGAGGTCGGAGAGATCGGTCAGCTCGAGGTCGAAGCGCAGATCGGGCTTGTCGCTTCCGAAGGTGTCCATGGCGTCGTCGTAGCTCAGGCGCAGGAAGGGCGTCTCGAGGTCCACGCCGCGCGTGCGCAGGACGATGTTGCGGACCATGCCCTCGACGAGCTCGAACACGTCCTCCTCGCCGGCGAAGCTCATCTCCAGATCGATCTGGGTGTGCTCGGGCTGACGGTCGGCCCGCAGGTCCTCGTCGCGCAGACAGCGCGCGAGCTGGAAGTAGCGATCCACACCACTGATCATCAGGGTCTGCTTGTAGAGCTGCGGGCTCTGGGGGAGCGCGTAGAACATGTTCGGGTGCACCCGGCTGGGCACGACGTAGTCACGGGCTCCCTCGGGCGTGGTCCGGATCAGCAGCGGCGTCTCGACCTCGAGGAAGTCCTGCTCGTCGAGGTGCTCGCGCGCGGCCTGCACCGTTCGATGCCGCACGCGCAGGTTCTCCTGCATCCGCGGCGTGCGCAGGTGCAGGTAGCGGTGCTTGAACTTGAGTTCGTCGGTCGCGCTCTCGGCTTCGTCCAGCGTGAAGGGCAGGACCTTGCACCGGTTCAGGATCTCGATGCGCTGGATCACGACCTCGATTCCTCCGGTCGTGCGATCGGGATTCACCATCTCGGCTGGCCGCTCGCGCACCGTCCCCACGACGGCGATCACGTCCTCCATGCGCAGGGTCCGCGCGGTCTCCAGGAGCTCCCCTTCGTCCTCGACCACCGTCTGGGTGATGCCGTAGCGATCGCGCAGGTCGACGAAGACCAGACCGCCGTGGTCGCGCCGCGAATCGACCCAACCGTTCAGGACGACCTCACGTCCGCTGACCGAGGGGGTGAGTTCGCCACAGGTGTGCGTGCGTCGCAGAGAGTTCATGGGAATCCTCGTGACCGCGGCAGCGGTCGGAGCGGGAAATTCAACGGGAACGGAACCAGCGGGTGGCGACCCACGCGCCGAGTGTCCCGCCGACTACGTCGGCGATCCAGTCCGCCACCGACGGTGTGCGGTGCGGGACGAACCCCTGCCAGGTCTCGTCGACCGCGCCGAGCACGGCCACGACGGCCACGGCCACGGCGATCGCACGGACGGCGCCGGGCCCGGCCACCGCGGCCCGCTGCCGGACCACGAGGAGCCCGAGGACCGCGTACTCGCCGGCGTGCACCAGCTTGTCGGGGACCTCGATCCCGACGTCGTCGAGCCTTCGACCCGAGATCGACGACACCGCCAGGATGACGGCATACCAGACCAGAACGGGAGACCAGCGCAGGATGGTAGGAAGCGGTGCCGAGGGTGTCAACGCGACCTGCGGGACGGGGGATGGGTTCGACCGCGACTCACGGCCGCAGGTTCGGGAAGGGTTCCAGGGGAGCGAATCCCCCGATACCGACGTGGGCGAGCGACAACGCGACCGCCTTGGCCTGCCCGTGGTTCGGATTCAGGCGCAGGTGGTCCAGCGTCAGTGCCCGGGACCGCAGTTCGCGCCGGGCGGGTTCCGACAGCGACGGCCCGGCGACCAGGGCGAAGCGAGGCGACGCCTCGCCCAGAGACTCGATCCGGAGCGTCTCGCCTTCCAGCAACCCCGCGCCCAGCGCGCGATCCAGGTCCGTGCGCCGGACGACGATCGCATCGACGGCGCCGTGGGCGAAGGCGGCGATCATCTCGTCGTGACAGTAGGGGGAGGTCCCCACCGTGGCCTCGTCGCCAACGGTCATTCCGCCTTCCCGGAGCCGGCGCACGCCGGCCGCGGGACCACCGAGCACGTCGCGGTCGCCCAGGCCGAGCCGCAGGGGCTCGCCCACCGTTCCGCGACGCCGCACGAGCACCAGCTCGGTGCGGACGCCGACCCGGCCGACGGGCTTCGTCCAGGCCAGGACCTCGTAACCGTCGCGCTGGATCCGTCCGGGGGGGACCAGCAGGAGATCGGCACCGTGTTCACCACCGTCGATCTCTTCGGCGGTGAGCACCTGGACCACGCCGCTGCGCCGCACCGACCGTCCCAGGAACGACACCAGAGGCCGGAAGGATCGGTCGAGGACCGGCGGGTCCTCGCCGCCGATCACACCGAGATGCAGGATCCCCGGCAGTTGTGGCTCGTGCAGTGGGAACAGGGCCCACACCGTGGTCACGAGGACCACGAGCAGAAGGATCGACCCCGGCAGCAGCGAACGGACACGACCGCTCAACGCCGACCATCCTCGTCGGAACCGGCCGCATCGACCGCCGAGGTGTCGGAGACGTCGGCCACCACCTGGATGGACCGCGGTTCCACCACCGTGCGCGTCACCCCGTCGATCGCCACCACCTCGACCTCGACCTCGTCGACCCCCCGCATGCCGGGCTCGATCGGCACCCGCACCGAGATGTCCTCCGGGCCCAGGTTCTTCACGACGCTCTCGGCCCCGAACACACGCACCCGCACCTCGGTCGGATCCAGCCGGAAGCGCTCTTCGGTCTCGGCCCCGTCGGTGAACACGGTCACGAGCACGCGGTCGAAGGCGCGCGGCACCACCCGTTCGATCGCCGCGGTCACGTCGACCTCCACCGGACGGAGGTCGACGTCGGGATCCGGCGGGATCAGGGCCACGCGCTCGCGGAAACTCGAGCGACGACGGTCGAGCCGTACCGGCACGGTGTCGATGGCCTCGATGCCGGCGACGACGTCCTCGGGTCCGGAGACGTTCACGATCTCGGGTGTGAGTTCGGGACGCCCCACGGCGGCGTATCCCTCGGGGATCGACCCCTCGGTCCGGAGCCGCACGGGAACGGCGCGCTCGGCGCGACGCTGCACCTGCACGTCGACCCATTGCGGTGAAAGGACCTTCAGCGGCGTGGCGTTCACCTTGGCGTCGGAGCGCGAGAGGGTGATCCGGTGCCGACCGGGACCGGCGCGGTCGAGGTCGAGTTCGAGGTGTCCGAAGTCGCGCCCGAAGACGTCGGCCATGAGCAACTGCAGCCGGCTGCTGCGGACGCTCAGGTCCGCTGTCGAGGGAATCCGACTCTCGGCCACGGCCAGGGTGTCGGCCAGGCCCACGATCTCGAGATCGACCGCCACGCTGCGCTCGACGTCGGCGTCACTCGCCACCTTCGTCCACGACAGCAGCGCGACGAGCAGGCAGAGGATCTTCGCACCGGTGTTCCGGAACATGCGTCCCCTCGGATCCGCGCGCCAGGGCGAGCGGCCGGTCCGGGTTCAGGGAATCAACAGACGCTGACCGACGCGCAGGCTGGCGTCGGGCAGCGCATTGGCCCACTGCAGGCGCTCGGCGGACCATCCACCCTGCGCCGCCAGCCTCCACAGCGTATCTCCTCGTTCGACGGTGTGCACGCGCAGGACGGGCAGCGGTTCGATCGAAGTCCGCGCACCGGTGCTCTCGAAGTACTCGAGCACCGCGCGCGCCAGGGAACGCCCCAGCCGGCGCTGTCCGCCCGGCTCGGCGAGGAGACGCGCTTCGCCGGTGTGGCTCAGGAACCCGGCCTCGACCAGGATCGACGGCATGGACAGCGTCCGGAGCACCGCGAAGTTCGCCTGTTTCACACTCCGACCGGCGACCACGCCGTCGGCCCGGAAGCGCTCGAGCGTCAGCTCGGCGAACACCGCACTCCGCTGCAGGGCGTGGGTGCCCCTAAGGTCGAGCAGGATCCCGAGCACGTCGTCGCCCGCCTCGCCCGCGCCCCGCGATCCGACCAGCATGGCCGCGTTCTCACGATCCTCGCTCGCGGCCGCGGTCTCGTCGCTCGCCCCGTCCAGGCTCAGGTAATAGACCTCCGCACCGCGCGCGCGCGGATCGGACGCGGAGTTCACGTGGATGCTGACGAAGAGATCGGCCCGGACCTCACGGGCGATGTGGACGCGCCCGCGCAACGGCACGAAGCGGTCGTCGTCGCGCGTGAGCACGACGCGGACGTCGGGATGGCCCTCGAGGTGGGCGGCCACCGAGCGCGCGATGCCGAGCACGACGTCCTTCTCACGCGCGATCCCACAGCCCAGCGTACCGGGGTCGCGTCCACCGTGTCCGGCGTCGACCACCACGACGAAGGGGTCGGACACCGGAGCGGTCTCGACGTCGGCCAGGACGTCGCGACGCGGTGAGGCACGTTCCCCGCTCGCGCACACGGCGTCGACGGGGCCGAGCCCGGCGATCAGGGCGACGATGATGGGGAACAGCCGCGGCCAGCTGACCATGGACGGTCCTCGTTGCTCGGGCGGCGCGGGGTCGGTCGCACCCTAGGCAGCGGAGGCCGGGGTGTCAATCGTACCGGTCAGTCGCGAATGATGTAGAGCCAGGGATTCTCGGACCGACCGTTCGAGACGACCTCGTAGTGCAGGTGCGGCCCGGTACTGCGACCGGTGTTGCCCACCCGCGCCACGATCTGGCCGCGCTCCACCCGATCGCCCTTCTCGACGAGGATGGCATCGAGGTGGCCGTAGCGGGTGATGATCCCGTTGGCGTGCTCGACCTCGAGCAACAACCCCAACGAGCCCTTGCGCGAGGCGCGCTTGACCCGGCCGTTGGCCGGCGCGAGCACGGGCGTGCCCACCGACGCGGCGAAGTCGAGGCCCCGGTGGAAGGTCATCGCACCGGTGAAGGGATCCGGGCGACGGCCGTAGCGACTCGACACGTAGCCGCTCTGGATCGGCCGGATGCTCGGCGTGCCGTCACGCAGGTCCTGGTCCGCCCGCAAGGCCTCGAGGACCTGCTCGTAGCTCACGCGCTCGAGTTCGGCCTGCCGGAGCAGGCGGTCGAGCTGGACGCGGAGTTCGCGGATCCGCTCGCGACTGACGTCGTCCATGAGCCCGACACTCGGCTCGGCGTAGGGCTCCTGCCCCCCGCGTCCGAATCGGGAACCGAACTCGTCGTCGATCGGACCCAGGCCGGCGATCAGGCTCGCCCGCTCCTGCAGGATCCGGTTCTCGGCCATGCGCCGCTCGTAGTCGCTCACGGCGTCCTCGAGTTCGCCGATCCGTTCGCGCAGCGTCACGACCTCGAGATCACGCTGTTCGACCGACCGCACCACCGCACCCTGTCGGACGTAGCTGGCGGTCACGAGTGCGACCCCCACCAGGAACAGGCCGACCAGTCCCGCGAAGGCGTACACGAGGCGCTTCTGCACGTTGACCGTGCGTACGCCCCCCTCGCCGTGCGGAACGTAGAGGAATGTCCAGTGGGACTGCTTCATTCGGGTCCGGATCTCGAGGTGATGGCTTCCGGGCAACGGCCGAGAAGGCTACGAACGGGCCCTCGATGTGTCAAGAAGACCCGCGATCCGGGTTGCAAGACACGTTCCAGCCGCGCCGGGAAGGAAGAGGAGCCGGTCCCCGCGGCGGGGAACCGGCTCCGGATCGCGCGAAGTCCTTGGGGGGACTCAGCTTTCCCGATAGTGGTCCATGAGCGCGTCCGCGTGTTCCTGCTCCCGGAGACGCCCCAGTGCCCGTTCCTTGAGCTGCCGGATCCGCTCGCGGGTGAGACCGAACCGACCGCCGATCTCCTCCAGCGTGAGCGAATGCGGCTGCCCCAGCCCGTAGTAGAGACGCAGGATCTCGGCCTCGCGTTCGGGCAGCGTGGCCAGCGACCGTTCCAACGCCTCGGTGCGGGTGCGATCCATGACCCCGGCGTCGGCCCGCGCCGACTCGGTGTGGTCGGCCAGGGAATCCCCCAGCGTACGGCCGTCCTCCTCGGAGAGCACCTCGTCGAGGTACATCTCGGGCTGACCGATGCGCAGGGCTTCACGCACCTCCTCGACCTTCAGTTCGGCGACCGCGGCCACCTCTTCGGCGGTCGGGACCCGGCCGTTCTCCTGTTGCAGACGAGCGAAGGTCCGCTGCACCCGGTGCAGGACCACGGTGCGGTTCTGCGGCAGCCGTACGGTGCGCGACTGGTCGGCGATCGCCTGCAGGATCGCCTGGCGCACCCACCACACGGCGTAGCTGATGAACTTGAAGCCGCGGCGCTCGTCGAAACGACGCCCGGCCTTCATCAGTCCGATGTTGCCCTCGTTGATCAGGTCCTCGAGCGAGAGACCCTGACCGAGGTACTGCTTGGCGATGGTGACCACGAAGCGGAGGTTCCCGCGGACGAGATCGTGCAGTGCCTCGTCGTCACCCTCACGGATCCGGCAAGCCAGTTCGCACTCTTCCTGCCGCGTCAGCAGGGGGTAGCGACCGATCTCCCGGAGATAACACTCGAGGCTGCGTTCGAAGCCGCCTCGGGACGATTGATTGATCCGGCGAATCATGGCAAGGCTTCCAGGCCTGGGGAAGAGTCACGGCGACCGGCTCGCCGTCGTCGTGATGGAAGTCCTCCTTTCATACGTGCAGTCGGGTGATCGTGTGCCGGCGGCGCCGCGGGGTATGGCGAGTACCCCGAGACGCGACCGCCGGTCTCCACGGCTAGGGGTTCGTTCCGTCCTCCTGCAGCGGGTCCACGGTCGCATAGCCCGTGACGTCCCCACCGCGGCGGTATCCGATGGCGATCTTGCGCGTGCGATCGACATACCGCCGCTGCGCGTCGCGGAAGTCGTCGATGGAATCGACCGGGCGGTCGACCACCTCGAAGATCACGTCGCCCGGCTGGAGTCGCGCCATCTCGGCCGGACTGCCCTCTTCGACGTCGAGGATCAACACGCCCTTGGTGTCGCGGATGTCGTACATGTCGATCAGTTCGCCCACGCGGGGATCTTCGGTGTCGTCCAGCGAGGTGACGGTGATGCCCAGCCAGGTCTCGTCGTCGATCCCGCGGATGTCGCCCTCCGGCATCACGGCCATCGTGGTCTGGGCCAGGTCGAGTTCGTCGAGCACCACCTCGACCGTCAGGTCACTGCCGTCGCGATGGACCCTCAACTCGGCGCGCTCGCCGACGGGCGAGTCGGCCACCTTCCACTGCAGATCGGTGCCGTTGCGCACGCGGTCACCATTGAACTCGTAGACCACGTCCCCGATCTCGACGCCGCCGCGCTCGGCCGGGCTGTCGTCCATCACCTCGCGGATGATCACGCCGTAGTCGATGTCCAGGTCGCGGCCCTCGGCCAGATCCCGCGTCATGTCGTCCATGCGCACGCCGAGGTAACCGCGCACGACGCGCCCCGTCGTCCGCAGCTGCTCGGTGATGCTCACGGCCAGGTTGCTCGGAATCGTGAACCCGATGTTCTGCCCGCTGGCATTGATGGCGGTGTTCACGCCGATGACGCGCCCGTGGATGTCGACGAGGGGCCCTCCGCTGTTGCCGAAGTTGATCGCGGCGTCGGTCTGCAGGAAGTCCTGGTAGCGCGGTGTCCCGCCCTGGATCTGGAGGTCGCTGCGGCCCTTCGCACTGATCACCCCGACGGTCAGGCTGCCCGCGAGCTCGCCCAGGGGATTGCCGATGGCGATCGCGTAGTCACCGACGCGGACGCCTTCGCTGTCGGTGAAGACGAGGTAGTCGAGGCGCTCGCCCTGGGTGTCGATCTTCAGCAGAGCGAGGTCCGTGCTCGGATCCTGCCCGACGATCTCGGCGGGATGGCTGGCGTCGTCGCCGGGGAACTGGACCTCGATCTCGGTCGCGTCGGCGATCACGTGGTTGTTCGTGAGGATGTATCCGTCGGCGCTGATCACGAAGCCACTGCCGGCACCCGGCATCTGCATGTCGCGGCGCATGCCGCGCTCGCGCGGGAAGAAGCGGAACAGGTCCTCGCCCTCGACGGGCGGGTGCTCGAAACTCTTCGAAGCGGTGATCGAGACCACGGCGGGCATCACCCGCTGGGCCACCCGGGCGAAGGGACTGCTCATCCCCGGATTCAGATCCTGGTCGTCGGAGAACTCCTGACCAGAGGCCGGCCCGCCGAGTCCGACCATGGCGACGAGGGCGATGCCGAAGAGCACGCGACCGGTCGCGGACCACGCGGGGGCGCAGCGCAGAATCGAGAGATGTGGACGAGCCATCGTCATAGCGTACTCCTCAGGGATCCGATCCCATCCGGGGTGACCCGTGAGTGGAGCGCCACGCCAACGGCAGCTCGACGATCCGACGTCCAGCGAGCGAACCGCTCCGCGGCGAGACGGATGAGGGCCCTTCGACCCTCCGGAGCGCACACTCCGAGCCTGTGGGGCAGGCTGCGGTCCGCTCCGCGAGTGTATCCGTGACCTCGACTCACGTCAACGAATCGGCGCCGAGGGCCTCCGAGGGCGCCCGCGCGCCGGGAAGCGGCCGACTTGCCGCTCCCGGGGGTGTGCACTAAGGTCGTTTCGCCCCGTCCTCGTGCCCTGGATGCGTGTCTACGCCACCGGCCCGACCCGGTTCCCGCGGTGAATCCATGAGCCAGAGCGTCTATTTCGTCAGCGACGCCCATTTCGGCGCCGGAACCGCCGCGAGCCAGGCCGAACGGGTCCGGCGCTTCACGAGGTGGCTCGAGGTCCTCGCCGACGCCGAGCACCTCTACCTGGTCGGCGACGTCTTCGACTTCTGGTTCGACTACCCGAACTACATGCCCAAGGCCCACATGGAGGTCCTCTACGGCCTGCGCCGGCTGCAGGACCACGGCGTGGCCATGACCTTCGTCGGCGGCAACCACGACGCCTGGTGCGAGTCCTTCTTCGAGGACACCCTCGGGGTGCCCACGCTGCCCTCCGGTGCGGTGGTCGAGCACCAGGGGCAGCGACTGATGCTGCACCACGGCGACGGGCTCCTGGCCTCGGAACGCTCGTACGCGGTGTTCAAGGCGATCACGCGCCACCCGGTGCCCGTGTTCCTGGCGAGGCTGATCCATCCCGAGGCCCTGTACGCCTTCGCCATGTGGCTGTCGCGCCGTTCCCGCGCCCGGGAACGCGACGACGCATCGCGGATCGTGGGGATGATCGACCACTACGGGCACAGCCACGATCACTCCGACGTCGACCACGTCGTGATCGGTCACGTGCACACGCCCGTGCGGCGGGATTTCGACGGTTGGAGCCTGACCTGTCTGGGCGACTGGATCGGCCACTTCACGGCCGGACGCCTGCACGAGGGCCGGCTCGGCCTCGTGCGCGTCGACGCCGAGGGCGCCATGCACCCGATCGCGGCCCCCCCGACCGCCGTGGGCGGCTGAGGCGCGGCTGCATCAGGGCAGATAGGCCAGGCGCAGTGAGATCCGGTGCGTGGTGTCGAAGGCGTCGACACTGTTGTCCATGAACGCGTAGTCGAGCACCAGCGGCCCACGGCGGAAGCCCGCGCCGAAGGTCGCGCCCCAGACGTCGTAGTTGAAACGGTGGCCGGCGCGCACGGCGAAGCTCTCGTGGATCCGGACCTCGGCGCCGGCGTGCAGACGGCTGTTGCCGTCGTTCGGTGCGACGACCTCGGCCGCGAACTGGAAGCGCTCGAGCCACGCCTGCCCCGGGACCACCGGTCGGTAGCTCGCTCCACCCCGGATGGTGCGCGGGAGCGCGGTGTCCTCCTCGTTCAGCGTCACCGCCGGCCCGAGGTTCTGGACGGAAGCCGCGAGACGCAGACCCTCGATGGTCGCCTCGTGCGCGATCCCGAGATCGAACGCGTAGCTCGAACCGTTGAAGGCGTCGATGTTCTCGTGCACGAACTTCACGGTGGCGCCGAGCGTGAAGGCCGGGAAGGATCGGGCGAAGCTCAGGCCGGCCGCCGCCCCGTAGGGCCGGAAGGTGCCCGCGGCCGCGCCGCTGCCCTCGATCTCGGTACGGTCGAGCTCGTCGCTGTAGAAGCCGTTCAGGCTCAGACCGAAGGTCCCGATCCGGGTGGCATGGCTCAGGGCCAGACTCTCGCGCCGGAACAGGCCGAGGTACTCCGCGTGCTGCACCGCCATCTCGGTGCCCTCGACGTCGGCGAGGTTCGCGGGATTCCAGTGGACGGCGGTGACGTCGACGGCCGACGCGACACCGGTCTCACCCATGGCGCCGGCCCTCGCCCCGACACCGAAGCGCAGCCAGAGCAGTCCGGCGTCCCCGGGTTCACCGGCCGTCGCCGCGACGGGGGCGAACAGGGTCGACAGCGTGAGCGCGAGCGCGAGCACGGCCCCGCGGCGGGCGGAGAGCGTGGGATGCATGGAGGATCTCCCGGTGTGCGCCGCGACCGGCGCCGTTTCGGAGGGGGGTCGACAGGGGCCGCCCCGTGAGTATACGCAGGCCGCGTGCCGGCCTTCAAATGCCGCGCGGAAGTTCATCGGACCACCGTCAGCACGGCGCGTTCCTCGCCGTGCTCGGTCTCGACCGCACACAGGTACATGCCCGCGGCCACGTCCCCGAGTTCGATCTCCTCCTCGAAGAAGGCCCCGGCCGGCGTCGCCACCGGCCCGACGGACACGACTTCCTGTCCTTCGAGCGAGTAGACGGTCACCGTGACCGTCGCGAAGCGGTCCACCCGCATCCGGACACGGAAGCGGCCGTCGACCGTGGGATTGGGATACACGACCAGCCCGGGATCGGCACCGAAGGATCCGCTCGCGGGCTCGAGCCGGGCCCGGGTGAAGTTGTCCACGCCGTTGCCCCCTTGCGTCCAGGGCGCGTAGGCGGAGACCGGGACGTCGAGGTCGAAGACCCGGAGGTCGCCGGTGATCGTCGTCTCGACGTCGCGCGCGGGAGCATCGATCGAGTCCAGGCGCTCGAAGCGTCCGATCACGGCCAGGTCGAGGTCACCGTCCCCGTCGAGGTCGGCCACGACCGGCGTCGACACCGGTTCGGCCGGACCCGCGACCGGCCACCCGGGGACCACGCGGCCCTGGAGGTCGACGGCGTGCACCGACCCCGCGGGCTCGTGCCACAGGACCTCGGCGGTGCCGTCGGCATCGAGGTCGACCAGCACCGGGGCGACCGCGCGGCTGCCCACCGGCGGCTCGACACCGCCGCGTTCGGGCCTGTACGGGAAGCCGGGTAGCGAGCGGAGATTGCGATCGAAGACGTGCAGCGCGCCCCCGAGCGTGACCGCCAGCACCGTCGGTCCGCCGTCGCTCGCGCGGGCCACCGCCGGGGCAGAAGCCGGGAGACCGGCTTCCAGCGAACTCCGCGCAGGAACCGCGGCAGGATCCACGGCCGCCGTGAGGTGCAGACGGCCCTCGCCGTCGACCCAGGTCACCGCCGGAGAACCGTCGCCGAAGACGACCGGGGCGAGCGTCCGCGGCATCACACCCGCGTCGAGCGTCGACCGGCGGCGGACCTCGCCTTCGACGTCGAAGGTCAGCAGGGTCGTCGCGGTCGAGTCCCGCCGGACCCCCACCACCCACGCGACGTCGGTCGTCACGAACACCGCCTCGTCGAGACGGTCCTCCGCCGTCCAGAGCACGGCCGCCGTCGGGTCCGGTGCGGCCGGGCCGAGGCCGACGAGCTCGGTTCCCGTCCCCCCGGATCGGACGAAGGCCCCCAGGCCGGCGATGCCCGACTCCGACGGTGTGGCCAGGAAGGCACTCACGCCGCGGCCGACCGCTCCGCTCACCAGGGTCGGGTCGGCGATCCCCGCCGCCTGCAGGGCGCTCTCGCCGACGACCACCACGTCGAGTCGATCGTCTCCGTCGACGTCGACCACCGCGGGCGCGCCCCGCGGACCGTCGCTCGCCGGGAGCGTGACCCAGGCCGGGGTGATGCCGAAGGGCTCGACCCCGTTGCGCCACGCGAGCACGCGCCCCGCGTCGGCCGCGGCCACGAGTTCGGGCACACCGTCGGGGCTCCGGTCGGCCGCCGAGGTCCCGAGGTCGGCCGCGCGCAGGTCGAAGTCCGGCGCCAGTCCGACCGTGCGGGCCCGGCCGAGTTCACGCGGTCCGTCGCTCGCCGCATCGAATTCCACCGAGAAGGTCATGGCCCGGTGGTAGACGAACCCACTGCAGAACAACTGGCCCTGGAACTCGAACTTCGGCAGCGAGTCCTGCACGACCGTCGACACGTCGAACATGCGGATCCCGGTCCTCAGGCCGTCGTTCGTCCGGGTGTCCGGCAGCGTATCGGGACCGAACTCTGTGGCCCCCTCGCCCCGCCAGGCGTCGTCGTCGGAACCGAGCAGGTACAGGCCACCGGCGAGGGAGTCGAGGTCCTGGATCCCGTCGGCCTCCTCGACGTCCACGCCCTTGCGGGTGGCGTCGGAGTTGATCGTGTTCGTCCCCGCGAGCACCGCGTCCTGGATCACACGCTCGTCCACGTGCCAGATGTACAACCCGCTGCCTCCGGCCCGTTGGCAACCGTCGGGCGTGCGAGCGGAGTTCTCGCTCATGAACCAGTCCCACTCGGCACCGAGTTCGTCCTCCCAGGTGTCGGTGGCAGGATCGAAGGTCGAGGTCGGCGTGCCGTCTCCGCGCGCGCTGTCGGCGTCGAAGTAATCGGGCACGTTGTTGCCGTTGCCTCCGCCTTCGGGAGTCTTGCCCGGGAACGAGTAGAACAGGTCCCCGTCGGGATCCTGCAGTCTGTACTCGACGAGCCAGTACTCGCGTTCGTTGATCGGGACGCGCACGAGCAGCGTGTCACTGACGGCCGCACCGACCGAATCCATGGCCCCGATCCGCAGATCCGCGTCGACGGTCACGTCGACCGGATCGACCCATCCCATCAGGTAGCGGTTCATCGCGCTCGGTGCCGACGGCACCGTCGACAGACCCGTGAACAGTCCGAAGCCCATCAGACCGAAGTTCCCGATCCCCTGACTGTCGGGGAAACTCGAAGGCGTGAAGTCGGGCAGACTGAGCATCCCCAGACGCAGCCCGATCTCGAAGGCGTAGACCCCACGCACGTCGAAGAAGCCCGCCAGGCCGTTGCTCTCGGGTGGGTCCTGGGCCTGGGCCTCGGGCAGCACCAGCACGTGCTCGATCGCGGCTTCGTCGCTCGGGACGAAGGCCTGTTCGAGGTAGTCGGCCTCGACCGCGTTCTCGAAGTCGCGAACGTCGAGATAGTTGCTGAAGATCTGCGCCGGGCTGTCGCCGTTCACGTCGGTCTCCTGGCCGGCGCCGGCGTGGATCAACACCAGGGTGTCGTAGGACGAGAAGTCGACGTCGTCGTCGATCGCCGCGACGACCTGCTTCGCCATGCGAACCGCCCGCACGCTCGAGCTGTCGTCGTCCCCGTAGTAGCCCATGCCCTCGGGCAGGTTCACGATGTCGCCGTGCACGTCCCACTGCAGGTCGAGCCGACCGAAGCTCACCGTCCGGAAGTAGTCGTCGACCCGCTGCATCTGCAGATCGAAGTAGGTGGAGTCGTGGGCGGCGAAGATCGGGGTCCCGCCGTAGGGATCGTCCGGCGTCGCCGGTGGGATCACCTGCGAGCCGCGACGCCCCTCGGGCCAACCCGGGAAGTCCGACCGGTCCCGGCCGACCATGAGACTGTCGGCGAAGTCGCATCCGACCACGAGCATCGACAGCGACGTCGGGGCCGCGCGGCGCGCCAACGCGATCCCTGCGTCGAAGCGCAACGGCGGCTTCGCGGGCAGCGCCTCGCGGACCGCACGGATCCGCTCCGGGATCGACGGATGGGAACGCGTTTCGGGGATCGCCGCCTGCGCCCGTCCGCCGGCGAGGACGAGCGAAGCCAGCAGCAGGACGCGGACCAGCGACGCGCGCGAAGGGATCGGGAGGTTCATGGAAGGCGGATCTCCGTCGCTGGCTTCCGTCGCCGCCCGCGCGGCGGCCCCGGACGATACGGATCGGGAGAGGGCGCGGCAGTATAGGAACGGCCCCGAACCACGGTCAACCGCGGTCGGGGCCGCTCGAAGGTCGGGAAGGGGAACTCGGGCCCTCCATCGTCGCCCCTGATCGACTGAGTCCGGCCCTTCGTTCCCCTTCCCCGTCGAGATCGGACCAACGCCACCGACTTCTCCCGCTACCGGCTGCCAACCATGTCGGAGAGGCCGACGACGCTGCCCGTTGACCGGGCCGATCCGATCTCGTCTTCGCGTGACGGTGCGTCAACCGCGACCGCCACCTCCTCCTCGTTCGCGCGAGCGCGACGACCCACCGCCGCCACGGTTGCGCGAGGGTTCACTCCGCCGCGTCGGCGTCGACCGCTGGGGCGCGGCCCGCTCACGGCTCGGGCGCGACGGGCGGCTGCGCTCGACCTTGCGCTCGGGTCGGCGGGGACGCTCGCGCTCCACCTTGCGCTCGGGTCGACTCGGACGGTTGCGTTCCACGTTGCGCTCGGGTCGACTCGGACGGTTGCGTTCCACGTTGCGCTCGGGTCGCGTCGGGCGGTTGCGCTCGACGTTCCGTTCCGGACGCGAGGGACGGCTGCGTTCGACGTTCGACGGTGCACGCCGTGTCGGTCGGTCCCGGTCCTCCCGGATCCGGCTCCGATCGGCTGCCCGGCCCGAAGAACCACCCTCGTTGCGGATCACCGGCCGCGTCCAGCGACGCTCGGTGCGCGTGCCGCGATCGCCACTGCGGTCGCGCGGTGGCGCGACCCCGGAGCGCTCCATGCTCGAGCGTGATCTCTCGCCACGGGATCGATCGGGAGCGAGGCTCGTCAGGCGCCGCTCGTTCCTCGGCCCCCGGTCCTCGCGCAGACCCGTGCGCGCCGGCCGTTCGTTCCGATCGCGACCACGGGGTGCGAGCTCGGCCCGCTCACGCGTCGGCGCGCGGTCACGCACCAACTCACTCGCCTCGACACGACTCCGTACGTTCTCCCGCTGCCGGACGGCAGCGATGCTCACCGGCGCGTTGCCCGACGCGACGTCGCCCAGACCCGGTACGCGCCGCGTGCGGCGCTTGGGACCGTCGAAGTCGTAGAGCGTGTGCGTGTTCACGGATCCCTTGCTGTAGCGGACCCGGAAGTCCCCGCCGTACCACGGGGAGTCGTGCCACGCGTACCATGCATGGGGCCGTGCGTAGACGGGATAGCTCGGCCACGAGTAGTAGACCGGGTAGTACGAGAACCAGTAGGGACGCCCGTAGTAGGGGTCCCAGTAGTAGTAGGCCGGCTCGTAGTACAGCGGGTACCAACCGAAGCTCACCCGCCAGCGTCGCTGCCAGCCCCAGTCGGAGTAGACGTTGATCGTCGTGCACTCGTCGACGTAGGGATGCACGGACTCCGTCGTGGCCGTTGCATCGCCCCCACCGTGGCACTGGGTGCAGGTGTAGCGGGCATGATCGACCTGCGATTCGACGTACAGGTGCGCCCAGTCCGTCACCACGTAGTCGACGTCCTCCTCGAGACCGGTGATCGCGTAGTTGATGTCGTTCACCGCGAGGAAGGGATCACCGGCGATCCGGTAGTCGTAGCCGCGCTCGTCACCGAGGTCGAAGCGGAAGTCGACGGCCAGGCCGCGCAGGTCGAAGGGCACCTCACTGGCGATCACCTGCACGTACTCGACACCCTTGCGTTCGCCTGCGGTCAGCCGCACCGGGCTGCCCGGACGCGGCAGGGTGTAGGTGTGGTTGCCGTAGACGAAACCGTCGTCGTAACGCGATGTCGGCCACAGGACCTCGACGTAACCGTCGACGTCGATACGGTAGACCACGACGTAGGAATCGCCGTTCGTGCGGAAGTACATCTCGTAGGGCTCGCCACGGCGGTACGGCCGTTCGTCCTCGGTCCGCTCGTGCCAGAGCTGCACGCGGATGTCGCGCGCGGGCGCCTCGAGGTCCTCGTAGACCTGGTCGACCGATGCGCCCTGCACCCAGCGATCGCCGGCGGTGGACTCGGGTCCCTGCGCCCCGGCGGCGGGCGGCAGCAGCAGCGCCAGCGCCGCGGCGGTCACGATCGTGCGCATGGTGTTCATCGCGCCCCTCCTTCGGTCGGAACCCCGTCCGTGTCGGGCCGGTCGCCCGCCGGACGCAGCTCACGCTCGCCGTCGACTTCCTGGTAACCCCAGAAGATGCCGGCGTCGTCGGCGGTCATGTCGAGGATCTCGAACTTGGCGTAGTTGTCGTCGGCGCCGAAGTCACCCGGGCCCTGCGCGATCCGGAAGATGTAGGTGTGGCCCGGGATCGCCTCGACACGTCCCGTGGCCGAATACCCCGTCGCGGGGGCGAAACTGGCCACGTCGAAGCCGACGAAGCCGAAATCCTGGACGCGCACGCGATCGTTCGGAACGACCAGGAAGGGCACGCCCTGCCCGTCGCGTTCGAAGTAGACGTCGGTCGACGCGTCGTCGAAGGCCTGCCCCTGACTCACCCCGTCGCTGAAGTCGAAGCCCGCGCGGGTGGCGTCGGCATCGCGGAAGAAGACGACCGCCTCGCCCTCGGGGCGCGGCACGTCGATCACCAGCTCGAAGCTCAGGTCACTCTCGTTGCCGGCGTCGTCGAAGGCACTCACCGCGTACGAGTAGAAGACGCCGTTGACGAGCGGGAAGTCCTCGAAGCGCAGGAAGTCGTCGGAAACGTCTTCGGGTGTGCCGTTGTCCTGGTAGACGCCCTCCTCGAACGGCGCCAGTACGGCGAGTTCGTCGAAGGTCTCGCTCAGGTCCTCGTTCACCCACACCCGGTACCCGGCGAGATCGTCTTCGCGGTTCGGGTTCCACGTGAGGAAGACGGCCTGGTCCCCGGTGATCGAGAAGACCCCGTTGGGAATCGCCGGCGGCGTCACGTCCACGAACTCGGGAGAGTCGTCGTCGTCGCAACCGGCCATCAGGACCAGACCCGCGACGATCAGCAGTGGAGCCAGCCGAGCTGGCTTCCAGCGACGATGGATCGGATTCGCACTCCTGGACGACATCGGGCCTCACCTCCAGTGACGGCGCGACGCCGGGGATCGGGCGCCGTCGATTGGTACAACGCACCCCGCGTGCCAGTCCCAGGATACGGACGGGTGCCCCGAACAGCCATCGGCCCGCGGACCGACGGCACGCGGAATCCCCTGTGGACGAACGAGGTACGGATGTGTCACGACGGTGTCGGGGGCGACGTCGAGTGTCCTCCAGGGGACATCGCGGCCCGTCCGTCGTCACGGGGGGACAGGGACTTGTCCCCGACTGGGGACGTGGCCCGGCTGCCATCGAGCGTCGGCGCCGCGACCGGGGCGAGGGAAGACGCGAGGGAATACGAGAACGGGCCGCACCGGAGTGCGGCCCGTAGCGCCAAGTTCCCTCCCGCCCCGTGACGGGACCCTGCCCTTCGCGGTCCACGGAAGTCTCGCCATCTCCCGTGGTCCAGGCGCGGTCCCTGCGGAGCGGTCGGATTCTCGCCGCGAAGCGACTCAGGAGGACGGGGAAGAGCCGTGCTTTTCACTCATGCCGCCGATTGCTCCCCCGGAACCCCACCTTCCGGACGATCGATCGGAGACCCCACTTCGGAAAAGCTCCTCGTTCAGCCGGTGAGCGGAGAGGTCGATCTCCCCACTCCCCCCGAGTCGATCGGGCCGAAGCCCGACTGGACGATCGGATCACGACTGCCAGTGACCGATCACGGTCCCGTAAGAGCACCCTTCGTGCCATGGGAGCAACGGCAGATGTGAATCCACAAACCATTGTAATTGAACAGGTTACGACACCCGGCCGAACAGCATCCCGACGAGCTCCCCACGGGGTCTCGCCGACTGTGAAGCGAGTTCACAACCACACCGCGCAGAAATGGCACAACCCCATGCAATGCAAGGGGTTGTGTGATCATAAAGAATCTTTACAGAGCAGAGGCGATCAGGAATCCGGCGATAGCCCGAAGATGCGGATCTTCTGCAGGAGCGTCGGATAGCTCACCTTGAGCCGACGCGCCGCTTCCGAACGGTTCCAGCCCGACTCGTCGAGTGCGGTCTGGATCGCGCGGCGTTCGAGTTCCGCGATCTGCTCACGGAGCGGACGCATCGAGGTCCGCTCGCGTTCGTCGACCACACCATCCCCTGCCGCACGGACCTCCGGGGGCAGGTGCTGGTCCCTGAGACGCTCGTCGTCGGCGGCCAGGATCAATGCCCGTCGGATCGCCTTCTCCAGCTCACGCACGTTTCCCGGCCACCGATGGGCGTCGAGCCGCTGCGCCGCGGACCGGGTCATGCGTGGCACCGGACGCCCCAGTTCCTCACAGGTCCTGCGGAGGAAGGTGTCGGCCAGCAGCAGGACGTCGCCTCCCCGATCGCGCAGAGGCGGAACCTCGATGGGGAAGTCCATGAGCCGGTAGTAGAGGTCCTCGAGGAAATCACCCTGCTCGACCATGCGGCGCAGATCGCGCTTGGTCGCGCACACCACCCGCACGTCGACCACGCGGGCCTTGCGACCGCCGACCGGCCGCACCTGACGATCGTCGAGGAAGTGCAGGAGCTTCGCCTGCATGGTGACCGGCATCTTGCCGACCTCGTCGAGGAACAGGGTCCCGCCGTCGGCCGACGCGATCAGACCCTCCTCGTCCCGTTCGGCCCCGGTGAAGGCACCGCGGACGTGACCGAAGAGCTCGCTCTCCAGCAGCGTCTCGGGAATCGCGGCACAGTTGACCGAGATCAGGGGCTCGCCGTGGCGCGGGCTGAGTTCGTGGATCACCTGGGCCAACAGGCCCTTGCCCGTCCCCGTCTCGCCACTGAGGAGGACGGTGTAGGGACTCGGGGCGACCTTCGAACAGAGCCCCAGGACCTCTTCGACGCACGCACTCCCCGTGACCACCCTCGACGCCGGACCGCCGTCCGTGTTCGGCCGCGAATCACCGGACGGCCGGGAGAGCTCACCGTAGAGAACGCCCACGGTCGTCGACACGACGGCGAGGGCCTCGGCGTCGAAGGGCAACAGGCGCTCCGCGGCAGCCGGAGCATCGAAGTACAGGACACCGGCGATCGACGGATCTTCGGATCCGCGATCGACCAGCGGGAAGGCCACGGCGCTCGCCAGGGGTCCGCGTCGGGTCCCGAAGGCCTCGCTCCAGTCGGGATCGTGTTCCATGTCGCTCCACACGCGGGCCGCGGGAGCGTGTTCGCGCCGGAGCAGGGCATGGGCACGGGCGCAGAGTTCGCGCGCCGTCACGCTCGGCACGGATCGCGTCGCCAGGACGTCGGTGCGCCCACGCTCGCTCACCAGGGCCAGGGCACCCCGCTCGGCACCGAGCTGCTCGGCCGACGCGTCGAGCAGACGCTGCAACGACGCTCGCCCGGAATCGGTGGCGGCCGACAGCCCCGATACGTGGTCCGGAAGGTCGACGAGATCGCTCAGCGATGCCCGCTCACGATCCACGCGGCGGGTCATGCCGTCCTCGATCTCGCGACGGAGGATCTCGGCCGCCCGCACGGCCTCGCCCGCGTCCCCGCCGGCGAGACGCTCGAGTTCGAAGAGGGCGATCATCGCCTCGTCGTGGTGATCCAGAGCGAGCTCCGCGCGGGCCAGGGCCAGGTGGAGCGACACGGCGTCGACGTCACCCTCGGTGTCGCGCAGCCGCAGAGCCTCCTGGAGCCGCGCCCGGGCGAGCAGGGCGTCCTCGGACGAACCGCGGCGCAGGTGCAGCTCCGCGAGTTCGCGCAGGGTCTGCGCTGCCTCCGCCGTCAGGCGGTGGTCCCCGAAGGCATCGATGGCACGGCGGAACGACTCGACGGCCGTGTCCGTTTCGCCCGAGAGCGCGTGTGCACGGGCCAGAGCCCGGCACAAGAAGCCTCGCTCGAAGTCCTCGCCCACGCGAGAGGCCACGGCGAGCCCTTCTTCGGCGATCTCGATCGCCTGCTCGGAGCGCCCCAGGTCGAGGGCCAGCTCGGCCTGCCGCCGACGCACCTCGGCGACGATGTCGTTCTCGTCGCTCAACGCTCGCGCGCGCTCGATCGCCAGATCGTAGTTGGCCGCCGCCTCGGCGAAGCGCTCGCTCGCGCGCATGAGATCACCGAGGAACTCGTCGGCGAGCGCCATCTCGCGAATCATCTCCTGGCGCTCGGCCAGGACCTTCGACTCGAGGAGAGCCCGCTCCGCTTCGACGAAGCGTCGGTCCTCGATGTCGAGCTGGCCGCTGAGGAGCAGCAGCCGCGTGAGGTCCGCCTGGTCGCCGCGGCTGCGTGCGCGCGCGATGCCCCGGACGGCCGTGGCACGGGCCTCGGCGCGCTGTCCCATCTTGCGGTACAGGACGGCCTTGTTCAGGAGGAGGACGTCACACTCGTAGGTCGCACCGTGCGCGTGGAAGAGCTCCTCGGCGCGCTCGTAGAGCTGCAGGGCCCGAGTCCATCGACAGGCCCGCTTCGCCAGCAGCGCCAGGTTGTTGAAGACGTGCGCCTGCGAGACGGCGTCGTCGATGCGGCGGAAGGTCCCGAGCGCGTCCTCGAAGAACTCCTGGGCCTTCTGTACGCGTCCGGTGCAGGCATGGGCGATCCCGAGGACGATCTGGGCCGATCCGACGTCGGCATGCCGATCGGTGATCGAGAGGACTCCGAAGGCCTGCAGGGCCAGGTCACGGGCTTCGACGAATCGGCCCTGACTCTGGCGCACACGCGCCAGGCGCACTTCGACGATCGCCCGTCCGACGTCATCGTCGGAGGACGTGTTCCCGCGCGCCAGCTCGAGTTCGCGCGCGGCCTCGTCGAAGGCACCCTGTAGACGGTGACAGTCGGCCAGCTTCACGCGAAGGCCGACCTCGGCGCTCGCGACGCCGTCCGGCCGCCGCCCCCTCAATGCCGAGCGGTAGTAGTCCACGGCGGAGGAATACGCCGCCGCGTGGAAGTGGAGATCCCCGACTTCTTCGAGTCGGGCCGACGACGTGGTCGGATCGTTCTCGGCACGGGGTCGAGGCGGTGTGGGTCGCCGCCTGTCGTCCCCGTCGCGGAATCCATCCATTGGGCGTCCCTTGGGCGAGAAGGGGTTCAAGGTAGCCGAGGCACGCTCCGGGAATTCCGGGAGCTCGTCGCGCGTGTCGGCGAAACACGCACTGCGGAGCTCCTAGCGGAACCAACCGAAGGTGAGAATTCGGATCAGGTCGGCGAACCAGTCCGCGAAGACCCAGGGATCGTCGCCGGACGTGTCGTCGGCCGGGCGGTTCTGACCGCCCAACCAGTTCTCGGGGTCACCTTCCGTGTCGACCGGAGGACCGTCGGACCCGTCGTCGGACCCGCTACCCGGCGGGGAAACCGCCGACTTGCCCGACATCGACCACGCGAAGTCGTCGACGTCGGCCGCTGCCGGCGTGACCATCGCCCCTCCGAGCGCCAGACCCAGAACCAGAGCCATGACCACCAAAACGCGGCTCTTCATGTTGACCGTGCTCCTCGTGACAGGACAGGGGTGGCGGCAGACCAAGCCGCTTCCCGTACCGGACGGGCCTCCTGGATCGCGGGGCGAGTGGGCGCTGTACAGGGAGAGGGGGCCCCGGGAGCGCGATCCCGTCGACGTTCCGTCCGGTCTGGATGTTCAACGTACGTCCACCGTCCCGACGATGTCAACGGCCCGGGGACGAGTCGTCCGGGCTGGTTCGCAGCCCGTAGCGCTGGATCTTCTTGTACAGGTTGCTCCGCTGCATCTCGAGCGTCTCGGCCGTCTTCGACACGTTGTAGCCGTTCTCGTGCAGCTTGGCCTGCAGATACGCGGCCTCGCTGGCCGCCTTGAAGTCCTGGAAGGTCGGCGCGTCGAGGAACTCGGCCCCCCTGCGCGCCACGCCACCCCCACCCAGCGTGGGTGGGAGATCCATGACCCGAATCACTTCGCCAGGCGAAACGATCGCCAGGCGCTCGGCCAGGTTCCGCAACTCCCGCACGTTGCCCGGCCACGCATAGCGCTGCAGGCGCTCCATGACGTCCTCGTCCACCGCCTTGCGAGGCTGCTTCATCTCGCGTGCGCCCACCTCGAGGAAGTGATCGAAGAGCACCGGCACGTCCTCGGGCCGATCGCGCAGGGGTGGCACGTGGATCGAGATGACGTTCAGCCGGAAGAAGAGGTCCTGGCGGAACCGCAACTCCGGCTCCTGCAGGTCGCGGTTGGTGGCCGCGATCACGCGGACGTCGACCTCGATGAGGTCCTGCCCGCCGACGCGCTCGAAGCGGTTGTCCTCGAGCGCGCGCAGGACCTTGGCCTGCGCCGCCGGGCTCATGTCGCCGATCTCGTCGAGGAACAGCGTGCCACCGTGTGCTCGTTCGAACTTGCCGATCCGTCGTTGACCGGCCCCCGTGAACGAACCCTTCTCGTGACCGAAGAGTTCGCTCTCGATGAGCTCCTCGGGGATCGCGGCGCAGTTGACCTCGACGAAGGGGCCGCCCGCGCGTTCGCTCCCCGCGTGGATGGCCCGCGCCACGAGCTCCTTGCCCGTGCCGTTCTCCCCGGTCACCAGGACCCGGGCCGGCGTCGGGGCCACCTTCGCCACCAGCTCCTTCACGCGCTCCATGGCCGCGCTGTCGCCGATCAGGTCGGCGCTCCATCCCGAGGTCTCGTGCAGTTCGCGGTGCGCACGCTGCAGCCGGCCGTGCTCGAGGGCCCGGGCCACCCGGACCACCAGCTGCTCACGGCCGAAGGGCTTCTCGAGGAAGTCGTGGGCGCCGCGGCGGATCGCCTCGACGGCGTTCTCGACGGCATCGTGGCCGGAGATCACGACTACGGGAACGTCGACTCCGTCCTCCTGCATGCGCTGCATGACCTCGAAACCGTCCATGCCGGGCATCTTCACGTCGAGCAGCAGGACGTCGACGCCTCCCTTGGCCAGGCGGGAAAGCGCGGCCTCGCCACTGTCGGCCTCGTCGACGGCGTAGTCCTCGTAACGGAGGTGCATGCCGACACTCTGGCGGATGGCCGCCTCGTCGTCGGCCACCAGCACGCGGCCGCGCACCGGTGTGTCCGGGGGTCCGGGATTCGTCCGCGTGGATTCGGGCATGCGAGGTCGACCTCGTCTATATCGTGGGTGGGCCGGGCGGAACCTTCCCGCTCCGGCCGCGATCCTGTCAAGAAAGCGCGACAGCACGATGAAGCGAAACACCCTGGTCGGCATGAGCCCGCGCGAGCTCCAGGAGCTCGCCGTGGCCCACGGACAGCCGCGCTACCGCGGCCGTCAGCTGGCGCAGTGGATCTACGGCCGTCGCATCGCGAGCCTCCGGGACGCCACCAACCTCCCTCGTGCGCTGCGCGAGGAACTCGACGCGGCGTACGGTCTTCCGCGTCTGGAACCCGTGGAACGTTCGGTGTCCCCCGACGGGACCGCCAAGCTTCTCTTCGAACTGCACGACGGGGCCCGGATCGAGAGCGTGGCCATGCCGCGCCCCACCGGCCGCACCACGTACTGTCTGTCGAGCCAGGTGGGCTGCCGCATGGCCTGCGTGTTCTGCGCCACCGGTCGCATGGGAATCGTACGCCAGCTCTCGCCCGGCGAGATCGTCGGACAGGTCCTGGCCCTCCAGCGCCTGTTCCCCGAATCGACCCATCCGAACCTCGTGTTCATGGGCATGGGCGAACCTCTCGACAACCTCGACGCCTTGCTGCCCGCCCTGGAGATCCTCATGGATCCCGAAGCCATCGGGCTGTCGGCGCGGCGGATCACCGTGAGCACGTCGGGGCTCGTCGACGGCATCCGGCGTCTGTCGGACTGGGGCCGACCCGTCGGATTGGCCGTCTCGCTCACGACCGGCGATCCCGAGGAGCGCGAGCGCCTCATGCCCGTGGCCGGACGGGTCCCGCTCGACGAGTTGCTCGCCGTCGCCGCCGACCACGGCCGCCGCGTGAAGCGGAAGGTCACGCTGGAGTGCGCGATCATCGCCGGTCGCAACGACACCGTCGACGAGGCCGAGCGCCTGCTGTCGCTCGCGCGGACGGGTCCCTTCAAGGTCAACCTCATCCCGCTCAATCCCATCCACGACTTCGAGGGCGGGCGGCCCGACCTCTCGAGCATCGACGCCATGGCCGACGTGCTCTGGCGCGGCGGCGTGGTGGCCACCGTGCGCGACAGTCAGGGACGCGAGGTCGATGCGGCCTGCGGTCAACTGGTCCGTCGTCAGGAACGGCGGCCCGACGGTGCTCCGCGCGGACCAGCGGTGGCGCGCCGGCGCTGAGCGTCAGTCGCCGCGGGCGGGCAGGGCGAGGCTCACGTCGGGCTCCGGAGTCGGTTCGCCGTCCTCGGCCCCACCCCGCGTGGCCACCATTGCACCGATCCCGACCGACAGGGCCGCGTACTTGAGCAGGAAGTCGAGGGCACGGAAGGCCACGGCGGCCCCGGTCCCCGGATCGGTCGAGGCGAAGGCCAGGGAGACGAGCGCGGGGATCTCGAGCACGACCATGCCGAGCAGAGCGGCCTGCCAGGCGCGGTGCCCCTGCCCCGCTCCCGAGTGCATCGTCAACAGACGTTCGCCGACCACGTGGCAGCCGACCGCGTAGGCCAGCAACGATCCGATCCCGAACCCGGCGACCAGGACCAGCACCACCGGGATCCCGATCACCGAGATCACCAGGCCGCCCGAGGCCAGGACGAACAGCCCGAGTGCCACGGCGTACCAGAGCGCTCCCGACGCGAGATCGCGGACGGAGTGCTCCTGCCCGTGCTGCGCCAGCTTCGTCATGCGTTTCTCGACCAGGTGGAAGCCCGCCACGATCAGCAGGGCCAGCACCGCCACGCGCGACCAGTGCACCAACCAGGCGATGCCGCCTCCACCACCCCAGACAGCGGGACCGATCCCCGGGACCGACGTGCTCACGTCGAAGCGCCGGCCGCGGACCTCGGAATCGTCGTCGACCCGCACGCGCCCGCCCACGCTCACGGCATCGGCGGCGATGCTGCCGCGCTCCTCCACGAACAGGTCGCCGAAGAGGATGAACACGTTGCCGTCGACCTCGCCCGCGACGTAGGCGTCCCCGCCCATGAGCAGGACGTCGCCCTGGACGATCTCGTGCTCGCCCACCTCGACGTCCTCGCCGACCCGGAAGATCGACTCGGCGATCACCGTCTTCTGGCGCTGACGGCCGGGGAAGAACCGGCCCGACACGTCATCGGGCAGCTCGTCGAGCAGGGTCTCGAGTTCGCGCCCCCACTGGCCCCGGTTCGAGTCACCGAGCACACGCTCCAGCTCGACACCGACCTCGGCGATTCCGCGGCGGAGCTCCTCCTTGACCTCACGGGGAATCGTGAAGGTCACGCGGCTGCCCGAGCCCGTGTCGATGCGGACACGATCCTCGTCGATGTCCACCCGGAGTTCCTTCAGCTCGTTCCCGAGGAGGGCCAGACCCTCGCCCCAGGTCTCGGCATGTTCACCCAGGGTCTCGGCCAGACCGTCCCAGTCGGCGTCGGCGGCCGTGGACTCGAGCTCGCGGACGAAGGTGTCGAACTCGCGCTGCCATTCCTCGTCGGCGGGACCGGGGCGGTCGAGTTCGCGGCCCCGACGTTCGATCTGGCGGGCGAGGCCTCGGATCTCGGTCAGCAGGCTGTCGCGGACGGCGCGGAGGGAGTCCAGGTCGGCGGGGCGACCACTGCGCCGGCCGAGCTCCATCTGGATCCCGTAGAGATCGCGGTAGAGCTGGTCGAGTTCCTCTTCGGTGAAGACCTCCGGCGCCTCCGCCTCGGGGGAGTCCGACACACGCACCGAGACCTCCGGAGCCGCGTCCTGGGGCGCGGCCCACACCACGGTCGACGGGACGCTCCCGAGCAGGAGCGCCCCCGCACCGAGTGCGAGCGGAAGGAGGCGGCGATGCGACATGCGATGACCTCGCGGGGGGTGAAGACCCGGGCCGGGAGCGGAGCCTCAGTGCCCGACGGTCGGGGATCCGGCGCGCCGGCGGCGCTGGGCAGTGGCCGCGACCAGCACGGCGACACCCAGTACCAGGCCCAGGACCACGGTCGCCCCGTGCAGACCGACTTCGTCGGCGAGACCACCGACGGACGCCGTCACCGCACGGTGGATCGATCCCAGGACGCCGACGAGCGCCCCGAGCACCGGCACCGATTCGCTCGCCGCGGCCCACGACTGCAGGGTCGCGGCCACCCGATCGGCACCGCTCGCGACGACCGATCCCACCTGCGTGCCGGCCACGGCCAGCGTCAACAGGTAGGCCGCCGTCACGGCGATCGACAGCCGACCCATCGACCGTACCGTACGGGCCAGGCGCGACGGCGCCAGGTCACCGATCACGATCACCGGCGGGCGGCGGCGCGGCGCGCTCGCGTAACGATCCAACGGAACGCGCGCGAGCACGGCGGCGTCGAACTCCTCTCCGGGCTCGTCCCGCGGCATCGATTCCAGGGCCTCGAAGAAGGCGCGCGTGGACCGGAGCCGCTCCTCGACCACGGGGTCGGCCTGGGCGCGCAGATGCAGGCGCAGGGCCTGCTTGTCGTCGAGCGTCCCGTCGACGTAGGCGTCCACCAGGGCATCCAGCCCCTCGTCGCGCGAACGCGCGTGGTCGGCCATCATGGTGCTCCCTCCGTTCCTCCGGGTTCCGGCTCCGGCGCGCGTCGCATCAGAGCACCGATCCCAGTCCCCCACGCCGCCGCTGGAGCTTGTCCTTCATCATGGCGCGCGCGCGGTGGATCCGGGCCTTCACCGTGCCGAGGGGCAGTTCCAGCACCTCGGCGATCTCCTCGTAGCTCAGCTGCTCCTGGTGCCGCAGGACGATCATGGATCGGTAGTGCGGCGGGAGCTCCTCGGTGATCTTCGACAGCAGTCGACCGATCTCCTCCGTTTCGACCGTCTCCTCGGGAGTGGGCGCCTCGTCCGGAAACTGGCGCTCGATCTCCTCCCCGCCGTAGCTCAACGGCTCGTCCAGGCTCTGCAGCTTCACCCGGTTGCGGCGGATGAAGTCGATGCTCTGGTTCGCCGCGATCTTGAAGATCCAGCTCCGGAACGCGTAGCGGTCGTCGTACCGCTCGAGCATTCCGAAGACCTTCACGAACACCTCCTGGGCGACGTCCTCGGCATCGTCGCGGTTCTTCAACATGCGCAGGCAGAGGTTGAAGACCGGGGCGCGGAAGCGCGCGAGGAGCTCGGCGAAGGCCGCCTCCTCACCGCGCCGGGCGCGGGCGATCACCTGGGCATCGCTTTGCAAGACCGTCGCCTTCCGCTGCGATCCGGCCGCCGACCCACCGGTCGGCTGGCCGCTCGCTCCGACAGCTCCGGTCACGGGCACTACGCCCGGACCTCCCCGGCGGTTGCACGATTCGGAGCGAATCCGGACCGGAATCGTGATCGCCCCTAAACCGCCGTGTGACCTATGTTTAGACGGCACACGGCCTATTGACCAGGCCCGGGTGCAGACCTATCATCCGCCCGTTCGCGCTCCGGAGGTCGCCGGAACGCCCGCCCCACCACCAGGACGGCCACACCATGATCGAGATCGAACGCATCCACGCCCGCCAGATCATCGATTCGCGCGGCAACCCGACCGTCGAGGTCGAGGTGCTGCTCGAGGACGGATCCGTCGGCCGCGCCGCCGTTCCCTCGGGAGCATCGACGGGCGAACACGAGGCCGTCGAGCTCCGCGACAACGACGACAAGGCCTACCTGGGTAAAGGTGTCCTCGATGCGGTCAAGAACGTCAACAACGTGATCGCCGACGAGCTGGAGGGCGTGACCGCGCTCGACCAGGCGCTGGTCGACCGGCTCCTGATCGAGGCCGACGGCACGCCGAACAAGTCGAAGCTCGGGGCCAACGCGGTGCTGGGCGTGAGCCTGGGCGTGGCCCACGCGGCGGCGAACGCCACGGGGATGTCCCTGTACCGCTACATCGGCGGTGTGGCCGCCCGGATGCTCCCCGTGCCGATGATGAACGTGCTCAACGGCGGGGCGCACGCGGACAACAACGTCGACCTGCAGGAATTCATGATCATGCCGGTCGGGGCCAAGAGCTTCAGCGAGGCCCTGCGCATGGGCGCCGAGACCTTCCACCACCTCAAGAAGGTCCTGTCGGGCCGCGGCTACGCCACCAGCGTCGGCGACGAGGGAGGCTTCGCCCCCAACCTGCGCAGCAACGCCGAGGCGATCGAGGTGATCCTCGAGGCCGTGGAGAAGGCGGGCTACGTGGCCGGGACCGACATCGTGCTGGCCCTCGACGCCGCGGCCAGCGAGTTCCACCGCAACGGCGGCTACGTCCTGGGCGCCGAGGGCGGCGAGAGCTGGGACGCCGAGCGCATGGTCCGCTTCTACGGCGACCTGGTCGACCAGTACCCGATCCAGTCGATCGAGGACGGTCTGGCGGAGAACGACTGGGAGGGCTGGAGCCTGATGACCGAGGAACTCGGCGACACCGTCCAGATCGTCGGGGACGACCTCTTCGTCACCAACCCCGAGCGCCTCGCCCGCGGCATCGACGAGGACATCGCCAACTCGATCCTGGTGAAGTTGAATCAGATCGGCACCCTGACCGAGACCCTGCGGACCATCGAGATGGCCAAGGTCGCCAGCTACACCAACGTGATCAGCCACCGCAGCGGCGAGACCGAGGACGTCACGATCGCCCACCTGGCCGTGGCCACCAACGCCGGTCAGATCAAGACCGGCTCGATGTCGCGGACCGACCGGATCGCCAAGTACAACGAGCTGCTGCGGATCGAGGAGGAACTCGGCGACCTCGCGATCTATCCGGGCGAGGAGTGCTTCTACAACCTCCCCGGCGTCACCGAGGACGACGTCGAGAGCGACGAGGCCTGACGCGATGCGTCGCGCGGCGGAGCGGGACGCGCCCTTCGTCCGGAGCATCCGGGCGCAGCGGCGTCGCCGTCAGCGGCGCCACTGGCTCGGGGTCGGCTTCGCCCTGGCCCTGTTGTTCTACGTCATGATCTTCGGCGACGCAGGCTGGCTGGCCGTGCGCGACGCAGAGGAGCAGGTCGGCGACCTGCGGGCCGAACTGGAGACGCTACGAACCGAGCGCGCGGCGCACGAGCGGGCGACCGAGGCTCTGCTGGAGCCCGGCGGCCACGAGCTGGAACGCGTGGCGCGCGAGCTGTACCGGATGCAGCGTCCCCACGAAGAGGTGCACCATCTGGTCGGCGGCGAGCGCGCCGACCCGCCCGACGGTCCGTCTTGACACACCCCCGGTTCGCGCTTAGGTTGCGCACCGCTGAACGCCGCGGGGTGGAGCAGTCTGGTAGCTCGTTGGGCTCATAACCCAAAGGTCGAGGGTTCGAATCCCTCCCCCGCAACCAACTTCCGAGAGGGCCGCCGGTGACCTGCCGGCGGCCTTTTCCGTGTCCGGCCCGAGGTCAGGCCCGAGCCACCCGGCCTCGACGGCGCCCCAACCCGCCTCCGGGGCCCGATTCCGCCCGGATCATCACGTTTTGGATGTTGGGCACCCCCTGCCCGGCCCGTACCATTCCGTCCGGTCGCAATGGTGCACGGCCCGTCGTGCACCCCATTCCCGCCTCGGCGGACCGACGCGGGTGACGAGGGAATCCGATCCGGGTGGACATCGCTTGGGACTCCGTCTACGTCGATCGCCTCGTCCCCGTTCTCGTCGCGCCGGCCAACGTCCGATCCGGGACCACTAGAACCCAGTCGAACCGGTAGGAGGAACGGGCATGTCCAGTGCCGTGCAGGCCTTCATGGAAGGCATCATCGCCAAGAACCCGGCGGAGAAGGAATTCCACCAGGCCGTCGAAGAAGTCGTCGAATCCCTCCTGCCGGTCGTGGATCAGCGCCCGGAGTACAAGAAGGCCCGGGTCCTCGAACGGATCTGCGAGCCGGAACGCGTGATCATGTTCCGCGTGCCCTGGCAGGCGGACAACGGCGACGTCCACGTGAACCGTGGCTTCCGGATCGAGATGAACAGCGCTCTGGGCCCCTACAAGGGCGGCCTGCGCTTCCATCCCAGTGTGAACCTGGGCATCCTCAAGTTCCTGGCCTTCGAGCAGGTCTTCAAGAACAGCCTGACCACGCTCGCCATCGGCGGCGGCAAGGGCGGGAGCGACTTCGACCCGAAGGGCAAGAGCGACGACGAGGTCATGCGCTTCTGCCAGAGCTTCATGACCGAGCTGCAGCGCCACATCGGTCCCGACACCGACGTGCCGGCCGGCGACATCGGCGTGGGCGGTCGCGAGATCGGCTTCCTGTTCGGCCAGTACCGGAAGATCAAGAACGCCTTCCACGCCGGCGTGCTCACCGGCAAGGGCCTGAACTGGGGCGGCAGCCTCATCCGGCCCGAAGCGACGGGCTACGGAGCGGTGTACTTCGCCGAAGAGATGCTCAAGACCCGCGGCGACAGCTTCGAGGGCAAGAAGGTCCTGGTGTCGGGCTCGGGGAACGTGGCCCAGTTCGCCACCGAGAAGGTCATCGAACTCGGCGGCAAGGTCATCACGCTGAGCGACTCGTCCGGCTTCATCGTCGACAAGGACGGCATCGACGCCGAGAAGCTGCAGTACGTGATGGAGCTGAAGAACGTCAAGCGCGGCCGGATCAAGGAGTACGCCGACAAGTTCGGTGCGGAGTACCACGACGGCACCGGCGTCTGGCGCGTCGGGGGCGACGTGGCCCTTCCGAGTGCGACGCAGAACGAGCTGAACCTCGACGACGCCAAGGCCTTCCTCGAGCAGGGCGGCTTCGTGGTGAGCGAGGGCGCGAACATGCCGAGCACGCCGGAGGCCGTCGAGCTCTTCGTGGAGAAGGGCATCCTCTACGGGCCGGGCAAGGCCGCGAACGCCGGCGGCGTGGCCGTCAGCGGCCTCGAGATGGCCCAGAACGACCAGCGGATGAACTGGACCCGCGAGCAGGTCGACGAGCAGCTCCACCGGATCATGATCGACATCCACGAGAACTGCCATCGGACGGCCGAGGAGTTCGGGACGCCGGGCAACTACGTGAACGGCGCCAACATCGGCGGCTTCCTGAAGGTGGCCGACGCCATGCTGGAGCAGGGCCTGATCTAGCCCACCCGGCCGCGGAGACCATCCACGTGGCCGATCGTTGACGGGCCGGGGCGCCGAGGGACATCCTCACCGCGTCTCGGCCCGTTTTCGTTGCCGCAGAGGCGACACCCACCCCGTCCGAAGGTCGTCATGGTCGAATCCGCCGGTCTGTCCGGACTCTTCGCCCAGACCCGCCGCAGCGAGGCCAGCTTCGAGCGCCTCATGCCCCATCGGGTCCGCAACATCCTGGTGGTGGCCAGTGCCTACGACGCCTTCGTCATCGAAGAGGGCGGGCGTCTCACCGAGCTGATCCTCAACGAGTACGTGTCGCTGAACCTCAGCGACGGCCCCCGCGTGACGCGCGTGGCGACGGCGGCCGAGGCCCTGGAACTGATCGAGCAGCAACCCTTCGACCTCGTCATCACGACCTCGAGGATCGGCAACCTCGACGGCCTGCGCCTGGGGCGGCGCATCAAGCAGATCGAACCGAACTGCCCGGTCGTACTGCTGGCCTTCGACATCGGCGAGCTGCAGCGGTTGACCGCGGAACGCCACCCCGATGCGGTGGACCACGTCTTCCTGTGGTCGGGCGACGCCCGATTGTTCATCGCGATCATCAAGATGCTCGAGGACCGCTGGAACGTCGATCACGACACCGAGGTCGCTCGTGTGCGCACGATCCTGCTCGTGGAGGACTCGGCCCGCTTCATCTCGCTGTACCTGCCCCTCCTCTACACGGTGCTCGTCAAGCAGACCCACCTGCTCATGGACGACGGCGTGAATCTCGCGAATCGGCTGCTACGCCTGCGCGCACGGCCCAAGGTCCTGCTGGCACAGAACCGCGAGGACGCCATCGACGTGTACGAGAAGTACCGGCCGTTCATGCTGGGCGTGATCAGCGACAAGAGCTTTCCGCCCGATGCCTACGGCGACGGCGGCAACGATCCCATGGCCGGGCTCGAACTGCTCAAGCGGATCAAGGGCGACGATCCGACCATGCCCATGCTACTGCAGTCCAGCGACGCCGAGGCCCGCAAGCTCGCTCGCGAGATCGGCGTGCACTTCATCCACAAGCGCTCGCACCGCCTGCTCAAGGAATTGAAGGTCTTCGTCGAACGGCACTTCGGATTCGGCGATTTCGTGTTCATCGTACCCGACGGTTCGGAGTGGGGCCGCGCGCGCAATCTGCGCGAACTCGAGGAACAGCTGCAGAGCATTCCGGACGAATCCCTGCGCCACCACGCCCTGCGCAACGACTTCAGCAACTGGCTCCGCGCGCGCACCGAGTTCGGCCTGGCCTCGCGCATCCGCCCCTTCCGGATCGAGGACTTCGACAGCATCGACCAACTCCGGCGCTACCTCGTCGACACCATGCGCGCCCACCGGCTCGAGACCCAGCGCGGGATCGTGACCGACTTCGCACCGACGCGCTTCGACGAACGAAGCCCCTTCGTGCGGATCGGCCACGGCAGTCTGGGCGGCAAGGGGCGCGGCCTGGCCTTCGCGAACGCCATGCTGCAACACCATCCGGCGCTGCACGATCGATTCCCCGACATCAACGTGACGGTGCCGCGCACGGCCGTGATCGCCACCGACGTGTTCGATCAATTCCTCGCCGACAACGAGCTGCTCGACCTGGCCTACGGCAACAACACCGACGAGGAGATCGCCCATCGCTTCTCGACGGCCAAGCTGCCCGCACACGTGAGCAGCGACCTCGAGAACTTCCTCCGGCGGATCGACTACCCGCTCGCCGTGCGCAGTTCGAGCCTGCTCGAGGACAGCAGTTCGCAGCCCTTCGCGGGGATCTACCGCACCTACATGGTGCCCAACAGTCATCCCGACGCGCACGTCCGCCTGGCCCAGCTCTCACGGGCGATCAAGCTGGTGTACGCGTCCACGTTCAGCCGTGCGGCCAAGGCCTACGCCGAGTCGACCGGCTCGCGGATCGAGGACGAGAAGATGGCGGTGGTCCTGCAGCAGGTCGTGGGATCACGGCACGGCGACCGCTTCTACCCGCACATCTCGGGGGTGGCCCGCTCCTTCAACTACTACCCGATCGCGCCGATGCGGGGCGAGGACGGGATCGCCGTCGTCGCCCTCGGCCTGGGGCGGCAGGTCGCCGGCGGATTGCAGGCGTTGCGCTTCTCGCCGCGGCACCCGAGGAGCGTGCCGGCCTTCAGTTCCGTGCAGTCGACGCTGGAGAACGCCCAGCGGCAGTTCTACGCCCTCGATCTGCAGCATCCCCACCGTTTGCCGGGGATCGAGGAGGACACGAATCTCCTGCGGCTCGATGTCGACGACGCGCGCCCGGACGGCGTGCTCCCCCTGCTGACGTCGACCTACCAGCCGCAGAACGACCGCATGGTCGAGGGCCTGCGCAAGGACGGCTATCCGGCCCTCACCTTCGCGCCGATCCTCAACAGCGATGCCTTCCCCCTGGCCGCCCTCCTGCGCGAGGTCCTCGACACCGGGGTCGCCGGAATGGGCAGCGAGGTCGAAATGGAGTTCGCCGTGGATCTGCGCAGCGACGAGGCCACCTTCGGCTTCCTGCAGCTCCGGCGCCTGGCGGCGGGGGGTGAACCCGAGGACGTGGCGTTGCGGAACGAGCAGATCGAGCGGGCCCTGTGCTTCAGCACGGCGGCCCTGGGCAACGGGCGCATGAACGACCTGTGCGACGTCATCTACGTCTGCCCCTCGGCCTTCGACGCCTCCCGGACGCGACGGATCGCCGAAGAGGTCGGCGAGATCAACGCCGTTCTGGCCGCGGAGGGCCGACGCTGTATCTTGATCGGACCCGGCCGCTGGGGAAGTTCCGATCCGTGGCTGGGGATACCGGTCACGTGGGATCAGATCTCCGCGGCCCGCGTGATCGTGGAGACGTCGCTCGAGAACTTCCGGGTCACCCCGAGTCAGGGCACGCACTTCTTCCAGAACATGACGTCGCTGCGGATCGCCTATTTCACGGTGAACTCCTACGCCGGCGACGACCGGATCGACTGGGACTGGCTGGAGGGCCACGCCCGGGTCCGGGAGACAGACCACGTCCGTCACCTGCGCTTCGACCACCCCCTGCAGGTGAGGATCGAGGGTAGGAGCAACCGCGGAGTGATCCTCCCGCCGACTCCCCCGCACCACGACGACCGGAGGCCCGCGTGATCGATCACGTCGAACTCGATCTGACCGTCGACTTCCAGCAACGCATCGTCCACGGCCACGCAGTGCATCACGTACGCGAGGCCGAACAGATCGACGCCCCCGTGCTCCTGCACACCAACGGCCTCGTGCTGCACGCGGTGTGGGTCGACCCCGGTGATACCTGGGTCGAGGCCGAGTGGGAGCTGCGCGACGCCGTGCCCGGAAAGGGGCGCGACCTGCTCGTGACGCTGCCCGACGGCGCCGACCGTATCAAGGTCGACTACGCCAGCCGTCCCGAGGCCGCGGGACTGCAGTGGCTCGAACCGGGACAGACCGCCGGTGGAGACCACCCCTTCGTCTACTCGCAGGGCCAGTCGATCTACAATCGGAGCTGGATCCCCCTCTTCGACGACCCGTCGGTGCGGATCACCTACGACGCCGTACTAAGGGTCGACAACGGGCTGCGTGCGCTCATGGCGGCCGAGGACCGCAGCGATCCGTCCGAGGAGGGCGTGTTCCGCTTCCACATGCCCCAGCCGATTCCCAGCTACCTGATCGCCATGGCCGTGGGCGACCTCGCCTTCCGTGAGATCGGTCCGCGGTCCGGTGTGTGGGCCGAGCCCGAGATCGTCGACGACGCCCACGCCGAGTTCGTCGATACCGAGGACATGATCGTGGCCGTCGAGGAGCTGTACGGACCGTACCGATGGGGCCGCTTCGACGTCCTGGTGCTGCCGCCGGCCTTTCCCTACGGCGGCATGGAGAATCCGCGGCTGACCTTCGCCACGCCGACGATCATCGCCGGTGATCGTTCGCTGGTGGCGTTGATCGCACACGAACTCGCGCACAGCTGGAGCGGCAACCTGGTCACCAACGCGACCTGGGACGACTTCTGGCTCAACGAGGGCTTCACCGTGTACCTCGAGCGACGGATCATCGAGAAGCTGTTCGGACGCGAACGCAGTGAGATGGAGGCAATGATCGGTCGTGACGACCTGATCGAGGACCTCGACGACATGGGCCACGAGCATCCCGACACGCGGCTCGTCGTCGACCTGGCGGGACGTCACCCGGACGACGCCTTCTCGAACGTCCCCTACGAGAAGGGCTACCTGCTGCTGCGCCGATTCGAGGAGACATTCGGACGCACGACCTTCGATCGCTTCCTGCGCGAGTACTTCGACACCCACGCCTTCGAGACCATGACCACCGGCCGCTTCGTCGAGATCCTGCACGACGAGCTCTTCACGAAGGATCCAGAGGCCGCCGCGCGCATCGATCTGGACGTGTGGTTGCACCAGCCCGGCGTGCCCGACACCGCGCCGGTGGCGCAGAGCGATGCCTTCGGTCGCGTGGATGCCGCTGCCGCCCGCTTCGTCGGGAACGGAACCCTGCCCGGCACCGAGGCCTGGACCGCCTTCGAGTGGATCCACTTCCTCGACGTACTCCCCGACGATCTCGAACCGGCGCGCATGGCGACCCTGGACGGGGCCTTCGACCTCACGCACAGCCGCAACTACGAGATCCTGTGCGAGTGGTTGATCCTGTCGCTGGAAACGGGCTATCGCGCCGCCGACCCGCAGGTCGAGCAGTTCCTGCTCGAGGTCGGGCGCCGCAAGTTCGTGCAACCGCTCTTCGAAGCGTTGCTCGGAGCCGAGAACGGTCTCGATCGCGCGCAGGAGATCTACGAACGCGCGCGGCCGGGCTACCACAGCGTGACCTACAACACCGTCGACCGGATCCTGGCCGAGGAATCCGCCGAGCAGGGAGAGTGACCCGACCGTGAAGCCGCAGCGACGACGCACGCCGACCTGCTGGATCGGGAGCATTCCCGTCGGCAGCGATCACCCGGTCATGGTGCAGTCGATGACCAACACCGACACCGAGGACGCCGCGGGTACTGCCGCACAGGTGATCGACCTCGCGCGCGCCGGCAGCGAGGTCGTCCGGATCACGGTGAACACGAAGCGCGCCGCCGAGTGCGTGGCCGAGATCCGGCAGCGCTGCGAAGACGCCGGCATCGAGGTGCCGCTGGTCGGGGACTTCCACTACAACGGCCACAAACTCCTGCGCGAGGTGCCGGGCTGCGCCGAAGCCCTCGCGAAGTACCGCATCAACCCGGGGAACGTCGGTACCAGCCGCTCGCACGACGAGAACTTCCGCACCATGGTACAGGTGGCGATCGACCACGACCGTCCGGTCCGCATCGGTGTCAACTGGGGTTCCCTCGACCAGAACCTGTTGACCCGGCTCATGGACGAGAACGCGAAGAGCGACCGCCCCCGCGAGGCCCGTGACGTGATGCTCGACGCCATCGTCGAGAGTGCGGTCCGCAGCGCCGACGCCGCCGAGGAGATCGGGCTGGGTCACGACCGGATCGTGTTGAGCACGAAGGTGAGTGCGGTCCCCGAGTTGATCGAGGTCTACCGCCGTCTCGGCCGCCGCACGGATCTTCCACTCCACCTCGGACTGACCGAAGCGGGTATGGGTTCGAAGGGCACGGTGTCGAGCACGGCGGGCATCGCCGTCCTGCTGGCCGAAGGCATCGGCGACACCATCCGCGTGAGCCTCACCCCTGCCCCCGGCGGCGACCGCACCGAGGAGGTACGGATCGCCCAACAGATCCTGCAGTCCATGGAGCTGCGCAGCTTCTTCCCGCAGGTGACCGCGTGCCCCGGCTGTGGCCGCACCACCAGCACCTTCTTCCAGGAACTCGCCGACGACATCCAGGGCTACCTCCTGGAGCGCATGCCGCAGTGGCGCCAGCGCTATCCCGGTGCCGAGGAACTGGCCGTGGCCGTCATGGGCTGCGTCGTGAACGGACCGGGTGAGAGCCGCCACGCCGACATCGGGATCTCCTTGCCGGGCACCGGTGAGGATCCCAAGGCTCCCGTGTTCGTCGACGGCGAGCTGCACAGCACGCTGCAGGGGCCGACCATCGCCGAGGACTTCACCCGCATGGTCGAGGCCTACGTCACCCGTCGCTGGGGCGCTGCCGACTGACCTTCGCTCCTCCGGCGCCCCGACCACGAGCCCCGGACCCGTCGGTCCGGGGCTTGCTCGTTCCACCGAGTTCGAACTCCCCCGCGCCGGAACCGACGCGTGGGACACGCCGGGAACGAGGTCTCAGATGGTGGAATTCCAGCGGACGGACCGTCGGAGCCGCACCCTGCAAGGGATGCTCGCCGTGGCCTGCCTGGCGATCACGCTGCAGGTCTGGCCGGCCGGTCGGGTGGTTCGTGCCGCCGAGCCCCGGGACCCTGTCCTCGATCTGTCGATCGAGGAACTGATGGACGTTCCGATCACCGCAGCCTCGAAGGCGACGGAACGCGCCGAGGACGCCCCGGCGATCGTCACCGTCATCGGCCGTGACCAGATCCGCGCCTACGGCGCACGGAACCTCGGCGAGGTCCTCAACCGCGTGACCAGCGCGCTGTTCCTGAGCGCGAACGTGCTCACCGACAACCTGTTGAGCATGCGACGGCAGACGCTGACCCCCTACAACACCCACGTCCTCGTCCTGCTCAACGGAAGACCTCTGCGCGACCCCATCGCAGGCGGTATCAACCACACGATCTACGCCGTCTTCCCGATCGAAGTCCTCGACCACGTCGAGGTGATCCGCGGCCCCGGATCGGTACTCCACGGCTCGAATGCATATTCCGGGGTGATCAACCTGATCACCCTGGGCGCCGACGGTGAGTCGCTCGATGCGGGCGCCTCTGTCACCGCGGGCAACCACGGGGCGTCGGCCCAGAGCGGGCACGTGCACGTCCGCGACGGCGACCTGGCCCTCACGTTGGCCCTGTCCCGGTGGAACGAAGGGGGTCCGGACTACAGCTTCACCGGGTACCGGGACTCGACGGCCACCACCAACTGGTTCCGCGAGACCACGGGGCTGTTCGTCGACATGCAGCATCGCGGGCTGCGGGCACAGTTCTACTACGCCGACTTCCGGCCCGAATCGCTGTGGATGTCCGAGAACGCGTGGATGCCCGAGCGGGCCTGGGGCAACGGGCGATCGGTGGCGGTGTTCGGGGACGTGGGATACCAGCACGCGTTGACCGAGGACCTGCACGGGAACCTGAACCTCACCTACAACGACCACGAGTGGTTCAGTTGGCAGCCCGACGGGGGCAAGGTGGTGGACGTCGAGGACGTGCTCGCCGAGATGACCCTCGACTACGACGTCGCCCCCACCACGCGCCTACTCGTCGGGGGCACCGTCCAGTACACCGACCACTACAGCGACCTCCTGCTCGGTGGCGACGAGACGGCCGGAAGTTTCTACGTCCAGGGCGACCACTGGCCCCACGAGCGCCTGAAGCTGGTCGCAGGCGCTCAGTACAATCGCGTGGAGGGGATCGACGGCCGGGTGTCGCCACGCGCCGCGGTGATCACTCACCCCCACGACCGGCTCACCCTGAAGTTCCTGTACAGCCAGGCCTTCCGGAGCGGCTCGCAGCTCGAGAAGTCCTTCGACCATCCGGTCTTCCGCGGCAGCCCCGAACTGCGTCCGGAGCTCGTGGACACCTACGAGGCCCAGGTGGCCTTCCGCGGTGAGACCTTCACCGCGGCGGTGACCGGATACCACAGCACGATGAGTGACATCGTGGTCCGCCGCTGGGTCGAGCACGACGGAGAGTCGTTCGTCCAGAACGTCAACGGAGGCGAGCACGAATTCGTGGGACTGGAGTTCGAGGGCCGCATGAAACTCGGCCGTGGTCTGATGCTCGAGGGCAACGCCTCCTTCGCTCAGGACGAGGACGACCAGGGCCGTGAGAACGCCGCACTGCATCCGCAGACCATGCTCAAGGGCGGCTTCGTCCACCGCGGTGCCGGACACTCGTTCGGGGTGTGGAACAGTTCCTTCCTCGATCCCACGCAGGTGAACGACATCACCGACGTCGCCGTGCCCGAGGTCAATCCTCGTCCGGGCGACTTCCACCTGCTGTCGGCACGACTGCGCCTCGACCTGGGTCGACTCGGCGTGGGGGCACCCGGAAACTACCACCTGAGCGTCTCGGGCGAGAACCTGCTCGGCGACGAGATCACCTACCCCGAGTTCACGACCCGCGGGATCAACGCCCTCGTGCCGCTGTACGACGGAGCCATCTGGTACGCCGCCTTCGAGGCCACCCTGCGCTAGTCGTCGCGGTTCTCCAGACCCAGCGGCCAGTGCGGTCCGGGCTCGCTCAAGAGCTCCGCGAAGCTGGTCTCGCCGAAGGCACGTTCCACGCGCGCCATCTCGAGGTCCACCCGGCGGTGCAGCGCACACAGTTCGTGCTCGTGCTCGGGAAGGCCCAGGGGGCAGTGGCGGATCCGCTGAAAGGGATCGACCGCGTTGATCACGTCGAGCACGCTCAGGTCGTCGACCGGGCGTGCCAGGTGGAATCCCCCCGCCCTGCCGCGTTGCGATCGCACGATTCCCGCGCGCGCGAGCTGCTGCATGACCTTCGACAGGTATCCCTCCGGGACGTCCGTCGTCGAGTGGATGTCGTGCACGGTCCACCGTCGCTCGCGCGGGGATCGGGCGAGGCACACGACGGCGCGCAGGGCGTACTCGGCGGTCTGGGAGATCAAGTCGAAACACTCCGCGAACGAGGGTCGGTCGCGACCGGTCCTGATCCGGCCGACCAGACCATAAAATCCAACCTCGACGTCGAAATATCAAGCCCCGACGTGCCACCGTCCTATCGGACTCTTCCGTCCGCTCCACCTCGCTCGGGGCTCGGAACGCGGGATCGCCGCCGGAAGGCTCACACGGCGTGGTGGACCACGGCTCCGTCGACCATGGTGAGTCGGACCCGATCGGCCGACCACGTGTCGGCATCCTCCCCGCGGATGTCGTCGACGGCCGTGAGATCGGCGCGCATCCCGACTGCGATCCGGCCGAGATCGGCCTCCCGACCACCGGCCGGGGCCGCGGCCGCGGTGTATCCGGCCAGTGCTTCGTCCACCGCGAGGGCCTGCTCCGGGTGGAACTCGCGGCCGTCGCGACCGCGACGGGCCACGGTGAGGCGGAGGCCGTGCCACGGATCGGGCGTGGCCACGGGCATGTCGCTGCCCAGACACACGGGAACCCCCGCGTCCCACATCTCGCGTAGCGGATAGGCCCGCGCCGCTGCGGCGCCCCACTCTCGGTCGAGCAGTGGAAGGTCGTCCTCGAGGTGCACGGGCTGCATCGCGCACACGATTCCGTGGCCGGCCAGCCGCGGGACGGTGGTGGCACGAACACACTGGGCGTGTTCGATACGGTGGCGCAGGTGGCCGCCGTACCGGGCCCGGACCGTCTCGATCGCCTCGGTGACCACGTCGACCGTCCGGTCTCCGATGGCGTGCACGGTCCCGGCGATCGAAGCGCCGGCTGCGCGGTCGAGCACCGCGACGAGCTCGTCGGCTTCCATCAACAGCGTCCCGGCTCCACCGTCGGGGTAGGCGTCGTACATGGCCGCGGTCCGCGAACCCATGGAGCCGTCCATGAAGACCTTCACCCCGCCGAGACGCAGCCACGGGTCCCGACCCGCGTACGAGGCCTCACCGCGCTCGATGCGGGCGTCGAGATCCTCGAGCGGCGTGTGGAAGCAGATGCGCAGTCCGGCCCGCCCCGCGTCGGCACGGCGTCGGTAATGGGCCAGCACGTCCATCGGCTCCATGCAGTGCACGCCGGTCAGCCCCAGGCGGTGCAGGGCGTCGCGGGATTCGTCGAGCCACCGGTCGGCGACGGCATCGCTCACCGGCGGTCGCGCCGTGCGCACCAGTTCCCACGCGGTCTCGTGCAACAGACCGTCGGGCCGGCCCGCGGCGTCGCGTCCGATCCATCCTCCCGCGGGCGCCTCGGCCCGGCCGTCCATCACGCCCGCCCGGCGCAATGCTTCGGTATTGCACCACAGGGTGTGGTAGTCCCGGGCCTCGAAGAACACCGGCCGGTCGCCGAAGACCTGGTCGAGGGTCTGCCGCGTGAAGCGTCCGCGGTCGCCGAGGAAGTGTGGATCCCAGCCCCCACCGCCGATCCATTCCGGATCGTCGGGAACCGATGCGGCGGCCGCACGCAGTGTGGTCAGGAGATCGTCGAAGGACTGCGCTCCGGACAGATCGATCCCTGCCCGTCGCCGCGCCCACTCGAAGAAGTGGGTGTGCGTGTCGGTCATCCCTGCGAGCAACAGGGCCCCACCCAGGTCGATCACCTCGCACGCGGCGTCGAGCTCGAGTTCCCGTCGCGGCCCGAACGCTGCGATCCGGCCGTCACAGACCAGCACCGAATCGCCGCGCAGATCGCCGCGGGCGTCGAAGAGCCTGGCCCCGGTCAGCAGCAGTCCGGCCACGGTGCTCAACCGCGACCCGGGAATCGACGTCGGCGTTTCGACTCGGGACGACCGACCTGCGAGAGGAGCTCGCCCACCGCCCGACGATCGAGGATGCCGGGGTCGAAGCGCACCTGGACGTCCTCCCGCAGGAAGAGGAAGAGGAACAGGACGTTCCAGAGGGGCGCGAGCATTCCTCCCGCCCAGCGGGCGTCGGGCAGCCACCCCATGGTGATCGCGATGCCCGTCAGCGCCTCGAAACCGACGAAGACCAGCGGCACGTGGCGTCCCCACGGCTCGCGCAGGACGAGCGCCAGGAGACTGCCGGCGGCGGTGAGGAAGCGCAGGGTCGCAAGGAGGGTGAGGACCGAATCGCGCAGGGAGCCCCCGAAGTTGTTCAGGAGCGTGGCGACGGCCAGAACCATGGTCACCGTGACGTTCACGGCGAAGAGGCCGAGCAGCAGGCGGATCGCCAGAGGCAGGTAGTGGGGCTCGCCGAGCCCCCGGTCGGGTTCCTCGCAGTACGGGCATCCCGTCTCGAGAGCGGGGATCACCTTGCCGCAGCGTTCACACCGGATGATGTCGACCACGTCGCTCCTCGGCGTCGCAGGAGGGGGCGCGATGCAACTCTCTCCGAGGAACGTACACTGTCCCGATGCGCCTCGCCAAGCCCCCGGCGCCAGGGCCGGGACCCGTCCGCTTGCCCGGGGCGATCCCCTCGGCTAGCTTCGGGATCCTCTCCTCCCGACCCCCGAGGCCCGCGTGGAATCCCTGTTTCCCGACCTCCGGACCTTTCTGTCCCGCCTGCGTGAGCGCGGTGACCTCGTCGAGATCGACGCCCCGGTCGACCCGCACCTCGAGGCACCCGAGATCCACCGACGGGTGATCGCTGCGGGCGGACCGGCCTTGCTGTTCCGCAACCTGAAGGGACACGACCGCTCGACCGTGACCAACCTGTTCGGAACGGCCGAGCGGGTCGAGATGGCCTTCGGCCGCCGGCCGAAGGAGCTCGTGGAACGCATCGCGGCCCTGCCGCACGTGCTCATGCCGCCCACGCTGGGACGCATGTGGAGCCAGCGCGACCTGGCGGCGCCCCTGCTTCGGATCGGGCTGCGTAAGCGGCGCGACGCCCCGGTGCTCGACGTGCGGGAGTCCTCGCCGAAGGCCGGGCGCATGCCGCTGCTGACCACCTGGGAGAAGGACGGAGGTCCCTTCGTCACGCTACCCTTGGTCTACACCGAGCATCCCGACGACGCCGGCGCGCCGAACCTCGGCATGTACCGCATGCAGCGCTACGACGACGAGCACTTCGGACTGCACTGGCAGATCGGCAAGGGCGGGGGCTTCCATCATCAGGTCGCCGAGGCGCGGGGCGCGGCCCTGCCGGTGAACGTGTTCCTGGGTGGTCCTCCGGCGCTGATCCTGTCGGCGATCGCGCCCTTGCCCGAGAACGTGCCCGAGCTCCTGCTGGCCTCGCTGCTGGCGGGCGAGCGCCTGGCGATGGCCGACAATCCCTACGGCCCGCTGCCCCTGGTGGCCAACTGCGAGTACGTGGTCGTGGGCGAGGCGTTGCCCGGTGTACGCCGACCCGAGGGTCCCTTCGGCGACCACTACGGCTACTACTCGCTGCGTCACGACTATCCGGTGATGAAGGTCCGTTCGATCGTGCGTCGGCGTGACGCGATCCTGCCCGCCACGGTCGTCGGCAAGCCACGGCAGGAGGACTTCTTCATCGGCGACTTCCTGCAGGAACTTCTCTCACCGGTCTTCCCCCTGGTCATGCCGAACGTCGTGGACCTCTGGAGCTACGGCGAGACCGGCTACCACTCGCTGTCGGCGGCGGTGGTCAAGCAGCGCTACAAGCGCGAGGCCATGAGCGCTGCCTTCCGGATCCTGGGAGAGGGCCAGCTCTCGCTCACCAAGTTCCTGCTGGTGCTCGACCGCGAGCGCGACCTCCGGGACTTCCGCGGCACGCTCGAGCACGTGCTTCAGCGGTTCGACCCGCGCACCGATCTGTACGTCTTCGGCAACCTGTCCATGGACACCCTCGACTACAACGGCCCGCAGGTGAACGAGGGCAGCAAGGGAGTCCTGCTCGGCGTGGGAGATCCGATCCGTGAGCTCCCCCGCGAGTTCCGCGGCGAGCTGCCGGCCGGTGTCCGGCGGGCCGAGGTCTACTGCGGAGGTTGCCTGGTGATCGAAGGCCCGAGCGCGGTGGACGACCCCGAGGCCGCAGAACGCCTCGTACGCGATCCGGCCTTCGCCCCCTGGCCACTGGTCGTCCTGGCCGACGACGCCGCCCAGGCTGCCCGCAGTGACTTCAACTTCCTGTGGGTGACCTTCACTCGCTTCGAACCCGCCGCCGACGTGTACGGCTCGAGCGTTCGACTGCAGCGGTTGCACCCGTCGTTCGAGCCTCCGGTGCTGATCGACGCTCGGCTCAAGCCGGGATTCCCCGAGGAACTCTTCTGCGACGAGCACACGGCGTCGACCGTCGAGCACCGTTGGCGGGACTACTTCCCGGACGGCGGCGTGGAGATGGGCGACAGCGATCGCGCTCACCTCGACTGAGATCGTTCGTCAGCGGTGACGGCCCGAGACCGGGTCGAAGAGGCTGCTCGCGTCGGATGCGGCGTCGTCGTCGCGCTCCGCTTCGATCTCGAGCGGATTCACCACGGCGCAGGTCTCACAGTAGTCGAAGGGCCGGATGTCCTTGCCCGGCCGGCACACGAGATAGACCGGCGTGGGAGGCTCGAGTTCGGTCTCGACGGTCGGTGCACTCGGGCGGCTGGCCGGGGCCAGACCCAGCACGACGTCGGTGGCCGACTCGGTCAGCATCATCTTCATCTGCGCGAGCACGATGGTGGCGCCGGCCTGGCAGTCGGCGGGTTTGACCGCGGCGTAGACGTCCGGCCATTGCCCGACGTTCACCTCCGCCAGGAGCTGCGACTCGACCACGGTCAGACGCTCGTCGATCTGCAGCCGGGCCTCCCAACCGCGCAGGGCGACCTGTACGTCGTGTGCGATCACGTACACGTCGAAGGGCTCGTTCGGCTCGGCGGCGATCTCCTGATCGCGCGAGACCAGGTCGAACACGATCCGCAGGCGCGCGTCGGGGGCTCCCGGCGGCGCGTCGGGGTAGTCGGGAAAGCGCGTGGACTCCTGCCCCTGGAAGGCGCGTGGGGGGTCTTCGTCGGCGCCCGTCTCCTGCGCGGTCGCCGGAAGGGCGAGCAGCAGGATCAGCGCGATCATCGGGATCCTCGACTTCATGGCGTCATTCCCCGACTCCGTCGTCGATCTCGACGACCACGACGGAGATGTTGTCCGATCCACCGGCCTGGTTCGCCTGCGCGACCAGGGACTCGACGAGCTGGTCGAGATCGGAGCTGGCGGAGACCTCGGCCGCGATCTCGGCCTCGGTGAGCATGTCGGTCAGACCATCGCTGCACAGGACCATCCGGTCGCCGGACTGCAACTCGAGTTCGTTGCGGGACACCTCGACGGCCGGCTCGACGCCGACGCTGCGCGTGAGCACGTTGCGCATGGGGTGGACGCGCGACTCGGACTCGGTCAGGGCGCCCTGGTCGATCATGGTCTGGATCGCGCGATGGTCGCTCGTGACCTGCCACGTCCGATTCTCACGCACGAGGTAGCACCGGCTGTCCCCGATGTGCGCGACCTGCGCGAGCCGACCGTCGATCGACACGGCGACGCAGGTCGAACCCATGCGCTGGAGGTCGGCATCGGACTCGCCGCGCTCGAAGACGTGACGATTGATCTGCACGAGTGCCTGTTCGAGGGCCGGACCGTCCAACGGGGTCTCCGAGGCCCGGGCGATCTCGCCGAGCTCCGCGGTCACCATGTGGCTCGCGACGCGCCCCCCACGGTGCCCACCCATGCCATCGGCCACGGCGAACAGGCCTCGATCGGGGATCAGCAGGATGCTGTCCTCGTTCGACGCGCGATGTCGTCCGATGTCGGTCCGTCCGGCTGCTCTCAACGTGCTCTCCGCGCTCGGTGATCCCGCGCTCCCGGGCGGAACCGACCCCTTCCCGCCAGGGTAACCGATCCTCCCGCGCTTGGCAGCAGCGGATCACCCACCCTCGTCGAAGAGGTCGAACTGGTTGGGCGACTCGGGCAGCCCGACCGACCGCAGAACCGTGGCGGGCCAGCTCGCACGGTGGGCCGGATCCAGGCGATGGCAGCGCACCCCGAAGCGCACGAGCAGGTGCTCGATCACGTCGTCGATCTCCCGCTGGAACTCCGCCGAGACGTCGCGGGTTCCGTCGAAGCGCGGGGCCTGGACGACGGGAACCTTGAACAGGGCGTCGTAGCTGCGTGCCCAGTCCTGCACGAGAGGCTCGAGTTCTTCGCGATTTCCCATGCGGTGCACGAGATAGGCGTAGTTGTCCAGCACGCTCCGGTCGCAGATCACGGCGTCGAAGCGGGCGCAGGCGCCGATCTCCTCGCTGATCTGCTGGTGCAGGATCCAGCGTTGGGCGTCGAGGGTGGTGTCGCGGTTGATCGGCAGCGGGCAGTGCCGCGCGACCTCCTTGACGATGTCCACCGACAGGTCCAATCGCTTCATCCTCGCCGCGAGATCGAAGCACAGGGTGGTCTTGCCCACCCCGTGCGTCCCGATGAACGCGATCTTCACCTGTCCGGACCTCCGCGGCTACATCATGCGACGGTACTCGCCACCCACGCGGTACAGCGCGTGGGTGATCTGGCCGAGCGTAGCCACCTTCACGGTCCCCATCAACTCCTCGAAGACATTGCCCCCGTTGGTGGCGATCGTCTGGAGCCGCTCGAGGGCCGCCGCGCCGGAGTCCCGCCGCGCGCCCTGGAAGGACTGCGCCGCCGTGATCTGGCGGTGCTTCTCCTGTGCACTGGACCGGACGAGATCGCCCGTCTCGAGTGCATTGTCCTGTCGGTTGGCGTCGAGGAAGGTGTTCACGCCCACGATCGGCAGCTCGCCGGTGTGCTTGCGGGTCTCGTACAGCAGGCTCTCCTCCTGGATCCGTCCGCGTTGGTACTGGGTCTCCATGGCGCCGAGCACGCCCCCCCGCTCGCTGATCCGTTCGAACTCGGCGACCACCGCGTCCTCGACCATGTCGGTGAGCTGCTCGACGAAGTAGCTGCCCTGCAGCGGATTCTCGTTCTTCGCCCAACCGAACTCGCGCGCGATGATCAGCTGGATCGCCATGGCCCGCCGTACGCTCTCCTCGGTGGGCGTGGTGATCGCCTCGTCGTAGGCGTTGGTGTGCAGGCTGTTGCAGTTGTCCTGCATGGCCAGCAGGGCCTGCAGGGTGGTGCGGATGTCGTTGAAGGCGATCTCGCGCGCGTGCAGCGACCGGCCGCTGGTCTGCACGTGGTACTTGAGCTTCTGGCTGCGCTCGTTGCCGCCGTACATCTCACGGATCGCCGTCGCCCAGATGCGGCGGGCCACCCGGCCGATCACCGTGTACTCGGGGTCGAGTCCGTTGCTGAAGAAGAAGCTCAGGTTGGGCGCCACCTCGTCGATGTGCATGCCGCGGCTGAGGTAGTACTCGACCAGCGTGAAGCCGTTCGAAAGCGTGAAGGCCAGCTGGCTGATGGGATTCGCGCCCGCCTCGGCGATGTGGTAGCCGCTGATCGACACGCTGTAGTAGTTGCGTACGCGGTGGTCGACGAAGTACTGCTGGATGTCGCCCATCATCTTCAGGGCGAAGTCCACCGAGAAGATGCAGGTGTTCTGGGCCTGGTCCTCCTTGAGGATGTCGGCCTGGACGGTCCCGCGCACCGTGCTCAGCGTGCGTTCCTTCAGTTCTGCGTAGACCTCGGGCGGGACGACGTCCCGACCGCTGATCCCGAGCAATCCGAGCCCCACGCCGTCGTTGCCCTTCGGCAGCTCGCCGTGGTAGCGCGGCGGCTCGAGACCCTGGTCGGTGTACAGCGCGTCGCGCTTCGCCATCGCCTGGTCGAGATTCCCGTTCTCGATCAGCCAGCGCTCGCAGGCCTGGTCGATGGCGGTGTTCATGTACATGGCGAGGATGATCGGCGCGGGACCGTTGATGGTCATCGACACGCTGGTCATGGGATCGCTGAGATCGAAGCCGCTGTAGAGCTTCTTCATGTCGTCGACCGAGCAGATCGACACCCCACTCTCGCCCACCTTGCCGTAGATGTCGGGACGTTCGGCGGGATCCTCGCCGTACAGGGTGACCGAGTCGAAGGCCGTGCTCAGGCGCTTGGCCGGATCGTCGAGACACAGGTAGTGGAAGCGACGGTTGGTGCGCTCGGGTGGTCCTTCACCGGCGAACTGCCGCTTCGGGTCCTCCGTGGTGCGCTTGAAGGGGAAGACGCCGCCGGTGAAGGGCCAACGACCGGGAACGTTCTCCTCGCGCAGGAAGCGCACGAGTTCACCGTGGTCCTCGGTGCGCGGCAGGGCCACGCGCGGCACCTTCGTGCCGCTCAGCGACGTGGTCGACAGGTCGTTGCGGATCTCCTTGTCGCGGATCTCCACGACGAGTTCGTCGCCCGAGTACTGCTCGCGCAGACGGGGCCAGTCCTCGAGCTGGCGGCGGACGTCGTCGTCGAGTTCCGCGTCGACCACCTCGAGCCTCTGCTGCAGGGACGAGCGCGCGGGATCGTCGGCGGGGAGCTCGTCGAGCGCGGCCCGCAGGTGCTGCACCCGGCGCGCGACGTCGCTCTGGCGATCGGTCTTCTGCTTGCGGCGGTGCACCGACTCGGCGATCTCGGCCAGGTAGGCGGTCCGGCGCGGCGGCACGATCTGATCGCGGACGTCGGTCACCTGCAGCCGCGGGACCTCGAGCGTGCTCTTCCAGTCGACCCCGGTCGCGGCGGCGATCTTCTCGATCATCGCGGAGTAGAGCGCGTTCACGCCCTCGTCGTTGAAGCGCGAGGCCATGGTGCCGTAGATCGACAGATCCTCGTTCGGCGTCATGGGATCGATGTCGTTCTCGCGCTTGTACTGCTTGCAGACGTCGCGGAAGGCGTCGGCACTGCCGCGCCGGTCGAACTTGTTCACGGCGACCAGATCGGCGAGTTCGAGCATCTCGATCTTCTCGAGCTGACTGGCCGCGCCGAACTCGCTGGTCATCACGTACATGGGCACGTCGCACACGTCCACGATCCCGGCGTCGCTCTGGCCGATGCCGCTGGTCTCGACGATCACCAGGTCGTAGCCGGCCGCCTTGACCACCTCGATCGCGTCCTGGATCGCTGCGCTCAGCTCTCCGCGGTGTTCGCGCGTGGCCAGGCTGCGCATGAAGGCGCGCTCGTGGTGGACGGCATTCATGCGCAGGCGATCTCCCAGGAGAGCGCCGCCGGTGCGGCGCTTGGAGGGATCGACCGAGAGCACGGCCACCGTCTTGTCGTCGAAGTCGCGGAGGAAACGGCGGACGAGTTCGTCGGTCAGGCAGCTCTTGCCCGCTCCCCCGGTGCCGGTGATGCCCAGCACGGGTTGGGTCGCGGGCCGGGGCAGCCGACGTAGACGCTCGAGCGAGGCCTCGAACTCGCTCCGGTCGTCGTCGGTGCTCTCGGCCAGGGTGATCGTGCGGGCGACCGCGATCCAGCGCCCGGCCACGTCGCCGGGCTCCACTGCCTCGGGCTTCGGCGGCACGAAGTCACTGCGCGAGATCATGTGACCGATGATCCCCTCCAGACCCATGCGGCGACCGTCGTCGGGAGTGTAGATCTTCTCGATTCCGTAGGCCTCGAGTTCGCGGATCTCGTCGGGGACGATGACCCCTCCGCCACCACCGAACAGACGGACGTGCGGCGCGCCCTTCTGCTCGAGCAGATCCTTCATGTACCGGAAGTACTCGACGTGGCCACCCTGGTAGCTGCTGACCGCGATCCCCTGCGCGTCCTCCTGCAGGGCCGCGTCGACGACCTCCTCGGCACTGCGGTTGTGGCCGAGATGGACGACCTCGGCACCTCCGCGCTGCAGCAGCCGGCGGAAGATGTTGATGGCCGCGTCGTGGCCGTCGAACAGGCTGGCCGCCGTCACGAAGCGGACCGGGTGGGTCGGGTGGTAGTCGGCGTAGCTCTCGGCGGTGGCGCCGGCTGCGGAGAGATCCTCACTCATCCGGGCAATTCCTTGTGCAGGAGTCAGTTGCGGGTTCGAAGCAACCTTTCCAATAAAGGACCCCGTGCCGGGAGCGGCAACCGGGGTTCAGAGCAACGTCGGCAGCCGACCGAGCAGCTTGGTGGTGGCCGCCGTCAGACCCCAGGTCTCGGCCTCGTGCGGCGGCCCGAGCCGGAGGCTCCCCGGATCGAAGCGCGCCGTGCCCAGGTCCTCGACCCGGTGGGCCACCACCGTGATGCGATGGTGCGTGATCCCGTGCCTGGCCCGCGCCAGCGCGTCTCCCACGCGCCATCGGCGATCGAGACCGTGCCCGAGGTCCTCGAGGGCGTCCTGCGCCGCCGCGACGTCCGCCTTCCCCGGATGCCAGGGCGTCGTCGGCAGTTCCCAGAGTCCGGCGTTCGGTTCGCCCTCCGGGCGACGGCGCCAGAGGAGTCCGCGGGGCGATCCGACCACGGCCGCGTAGCAGGCGACCTCGATCGAGCGGCGTCGCGGAGCCGTGCGGGGAAAATCCTCGGGGCGTCCCGAGGCTCGGGCCCGGCAGGCGCCCGACCACGGACACGCGCCGCACCGCGGCGACCGCGGCGTACAGACCGTCGCCCCGAGCTCCATGAGCCCCTGGTTGACCTCGGCGGGAGACTCCTCGGCCACCAGTGCCGTGGCGACCTCACGGATCACACCGGCGGTCGGTGCACGCTTCGGGTCCCCCTCGAGTCCCAGCAGTCTCGACAGGACGCGTTCGACGTTCCCGTCGACGGCGCAGACGCGCTCGGCGAAGGCGATGCTCGAGACCGCACCGGCCGTGTACGCGCCGAAGCCCGGCAGCAACCGCAGGGCCGCACTGTCGGTGGGAAGATGACTGCCGTGCACTTCGAGGATCCGCTGTGCGGCCGCGTGCAGCTGTCGGGCGCGTCGGTAGTAGCCGAGACCCGCCCAGGCGGCCAGCACCTCGGCCGGATCGGCTTCGGCGAGCGACCGCACGTCCGGGAAACGCTGCAGGAAGGGCGCCCAGCGACCCGTCACGACCTCCACCCGCGTCTGTTGCAGCATCACTTCGCTGACCCAGATCGCGTACGGGTCCTGCGTCCGGCGCCACGGAAGATCGCGCGCCACCCGGCGATACCATTCCACGAGCGCCTCGGCCAGTGCCCGGGCCCGCCGTGGGCCGGGACGCGCCGCGCCCGCATCGTTGCTCTGTTGGTTGACAGTCCGTGACATCGAGGGGACAGTACAAGATTGTGATCCGTCCGAGCAACGCTGCGCGCAAGGGAGCTTCCCATGGAATTCACCACCTTGACCCAGTTGTACCGGGACGCCGTCTCGAACCGACCCAGGTCGGACATGTTCCGGTACAAGCGCGACGGCCGCTGGGTGAGTGTCTCCACCGAGGACTTCGACCGTGCGGTCGGCGAATGCGCGGCCGCTCTGCTCGTCCACGGTGTCGAGGCGGGAGACCGTGTCGCACTGCTCAGCGAGAACCGCCTGGAGTGGGCGCTCGTCGACATCGCCACGCAACGAATCGGCGCGGTGCTCGTTCCGATCTACCCGACGCTCCTGCGACCGCAGATCGAGTACATCCTCGGCGACTGCGAGCCGGTGGCGGTGTTCTGCTCCACCGCACAGCAGGTGGCCAAGCTCGACGGGATCGAGACGGCGGTCCCTTCGATCCGGCTGGTCGTGTCGTTCGAACCGGCCGACCGCGCGAACGGCCTCACGCTCGAGCGCCTACGCGACCTCGGGCGCCGGAACGTGGAATCGAGGAAGGACGAGGTCGACCGCCGCTCCGACGCCGTCGGACGCGATGATCTCGCCACGATCATCTACACGAGCGGCACCACCGGACAGCCGAAGGGCGTGATGCTCACCCACGGCAATATCGCGGGCAACGTCACCGCCGGGCTGCAGGTCCTCGACGTCACTCCGGCCGACGTCTGCCTCTCGTTCCTCCCGCTGTCCCACATCCTCGAACGCATGGCCGGCCACTACCTGATGATCGGATCCGGTGTGTCCATCAACTACGCCGAGTCGATCGAGACCGTCGCCGCCGACATGGGCGAGGTCCGCCCCACACTCATGGTGTCGGTGCCGAGACTGTACGAGAAGATCTACGCGCGGGTGATCGAGAACGCGAACGCCGGCGGCGCCCTCAAGCGCCGGATCTTCGAGTGGGCGCGGCGCATCGGCGGCGAGTACACCGACGCCCACGTCGAGGGACGCCCGGTGCCGGCCACCGTCGAGTTCCAGCGCCGGATCGGCGACGCGCTCGTGTTCAAGAAGCTGCGCGCGCGCACCGGCGGCCGTCTGCGCTTCTTCGTGTCGGGCGGCGCGCCGCTCGCCAAGGAGATCGCCGAGTTCTTCTACTCGGCCGGACTACCGATCCTGGAGGGCTACGGCCTGACCGAGACCTCGCCGGTGATCTCGGTCAACACCTTCGAGAAGTTCCGTCCCGGCAGCGTGGGCCCGCCCGTACCGGGCGTCGAGGTGAAGATCGCCGACGACGGCGAGATCCTCACCCGCAGCCCCTACGTGATGAAGGGCTACTGGAAGCACGACGAGGCCACGGCCGAGACGATCATCGACGGCTGGTTGCACACCGGCGACATCGGCCACATCGACGAGAACGGCTTCGTGTTCATCACCGATCGCAAGAAGGACATCATCGTCACCGCGGGCGGAAAGAACGTCGCCCCGCAGCCGATCGAGAACGAGCTCAAACTCGACAAGCACGTGGCCGAGGCCGTCGTGATCGGCGATCGCCACCGCTACCTGGTGGCGCTGCTGGTGCCGAACTTCGAAGCGCTCGAGGCCACCGCGGCCGAGCACGGCCTCGACGCGTCCGACCGCAGCGCCCTGGTGAACCACGCCGAGGTCCAGCGGATCTACGCCGATGTCGTGCACGCGGTGAATCAGCGCCTGGCGAGCTTCGAGCAGCTGAAGACCTTCCGGGCGCTCGACCACGAGTTCACCCAGGACGACGGTCACCTCACGCCGAGCATGAAGGTCAAGCGCAAGGTGGTTTCGGAACGCTACGCAGACGTCATCGAATCGATGTACGAAGAAGGGAGCTGACCGGCCGGTCAGCTCCCCTCGTCTCGATCGAGCGTGGCGTCGCGCTCAGCGCTGTTGCACGAACTCCACCACCGCCCGGAAGACGTCCGCCTCGGGGTCGACGGTCGGAGCCGTTCGCCCGGCCGCCCCACCGAAGTCCTCGAAACCGATCGTGTTCTCCACACCGGCCAGATCGACGAGCGGGTACTCGGTGCCGTAGGTCGTGTTCAGGGATTCCAGCACCGCGTTCGCCAGGCGGGCGTATCCGCGCTCGCTCGGGTGGACCCCGTCGAGACTGAAGGCACTGCCCTCGTTCTGCACCAGGCCACCGGCCGGTGAAGGCACCAGCGGGAACAGGCTGTTCAGCGGCGCCGTCGGGTCGAGCGGCAGGCCCGAGAGCAGCGAGTTGGCATCCACCAGCGCCCAGTCGCGTCCGCCGGCGTCGACCGCCGTGGCGAGGTGATCGTTGAACGCAGCCACCGTCTGCTGCAGAACGACGACCTCCGCCTGCGTCAGCGTCAGATTCGAGGGCAGGGTCTCGGGCGTCGCCGAGGCACCGGTCACGTAGTCGAGGTCCACACCGCCATCGGCCTCGAACAGCAGCGTCTGTGCCGTGAGCAGGACGAAGGCGACGTTCTCCTCCGCGGTGTTCAGATCCGCCGGGGTCAGGCCACCCTGGGACAGCAGGCCAGCGATCGACGTCACGAACGGAATCGCCGTGACATCGGGAACGTTGAGTACCACGACCTGCGGCACGTCCAGCGCGTCGATCCGCGCCAGCGCGGCATCGGTGAGCGATGCGAAGGCCGAAGGCGGCGTCACGTTCACTCCCTCGACCGGATCCCCGCCGAGGGCTCCACCCAGCACGTCGTTGTTCCCGACCCAGTACATGACGAGCGACGTCCCCGGCAGACCGTTCTCGACCAGCGATTCGAGCTGGTCGAGCTGCGTCGTGTCCCCCGGCGGCAGGGCCGAGTTGCGCAGGATGAGGTCGAAGAACAGGTTCCCCGGGCTCACCGAATTGATCGCCGAAGTCGTCTCGAGCACGTCGGCGGTCAGCGCACCGGGTACGCCCACGTTGTCGTAGGGCACGGGCAGGGCCGCGGCCAGGAGGAGGTCCCGTGGATTCGTGGTCGGCAGTTCACGGAATGCGATCTGACCGGTCGGTGTCACGTAGGCGGTGCCGAGTGGTGCTCCGGTGTCCGGATCGGTGCTCGATCCCAGACCGGGCAGGTCGATCAGGGGCAGGCTCATGTCCCGGCCGGTGATCTGCCGGGCGACGACGTTGGCGTAGCCGGCGCGCTGACCGGTCACCACCAGACCATTGTTCAGGAAGCCCGCGGTGAGGCTGTTCCCGATCGCGGTGATCCGCGCGTCCGGGATCTGGCCCGCGATCCGAGACGGCGCCGAGGGGTCGTCGGGACCACAGCCCGCCAGGGTGAAGAGTCCCACTGCGAGGACGGAAACGATACGGTCCATTCGAATACGCACGGTCGTGTCCTCCCCTAGAAGTTGCGGCTGAAGCCGACGGTCGGGATGTGGGCGATCGAACGGTACGCTCCGTCGAAGCCGTCGGGATTCTGCCCCACTCCGTCGATCAAGGTGTCGCGCTCGAGGAAGTCGACGAGCATGTAGGCCAGCGTCCACTCACCACCCCAGCCGCGACGACTGATGCCGAGGCTGTAGTCGCGGCGATCGGCGTCGGGCAGCAGCGCCGAGATGCTCTCGACCGGCTGTGGGGTCTGGTCGTAGACGAAGCCGCCGAGCAGGCGCGTCGACTCGTTCCAGAAGTACTCCACGCCGAAACGCCACTGCTGGCCGTCGTCGTAGTTCTCCTCGAGAACCGTGTCGAAGCTCGGATCGTCGAAGCTCAGCTCGACCTGGTCGAACACGCTCCAGTCGAACCACACGAAGTCGAACATCAGGGCGAGCCGTTCGGTGGCCATGAAGCGGATTCCCGCCGACAGGATCGAGGGGTAGTCGAGGTCGCCCGAGACCTTCAGCGCACGATCGAGCGCCGTGCTGCCCCGGAAGTCGAGGTCGGCGTCCTGCTCCTCGAAGGAGTTGGTCACCCCGCCCTTGAAGTTCAGACCCAGACTGAACTGGTCGTTGGGGCGCACCATCACGCCGAAGGCGGGCCCGAAGGAGATCTCGCTCCAGCCCGACAGCTCGAAGTCGGCGAGGTTCTGCGCGAGGTCGGTCCCCCCGGTGACGATCCGCTCCAGCTCGAGATGCGTGACCACCGCGTGGCCGCCGGCGGACACGGCGAAGCTCGGCACCGGACGCCACGTGACCATGGGGCTGATGTAGATCCCCTGGATCTGCGAGTTGGTGGCCAGCGGTCGACCGGCGAAGTCGTCGGGGTCGGCCCACTCGACACCGAGGCCGAAGGGCGTGAACACGCCGAAGCCGAAGGCCCATTCCTCGTTCGGATGGTACGAGGCGTAGATCCCGCCGGGCGTGAAGACCGCGGCCTCGGTCTCGGCCGTGTCGTCGCCGGGATAGCCGACGACACCCGGCGACTTCTCGTACCTGGACTCGGGCAGGATGAACGAGACGTTCACGCTCGTGTGCCAGCCCTCTTCGAGCCAGGCCAGCCCCGCCGGATTGTAGAACAGGGCCGAGCCGTCGTCGGCGGTCGCGGTGAAGGCCCCGCCGAGGGCGGTCGCGCGTGCGCCCATCTCGTAGACGTTGAAGCCACCGGCACGCGCATCGCCGGCGATCACGCACGCCGCGAGCGCGGCGACCCAGATGCACTTCTTCACGTCGACCTCCAGGAGTGCACGAACGCGGGCCGGTCCTCGTGACCAGGGCCCGTACATGAAGTGATCATGAAGCACCAAGGGGTACCACGGCACCGACGCCGGGACAAGGCAAGAAGCGGACGTTCGGCGGGTCGAAGCGGTGCTTGGAGCCGACGCCCGGGAGTGCGATGCTGCCGGGATGCACGCTCGACACCGACTGGGCCTGGCCGCGATGTTCACGGACCTGGGCCTCTACCTGCTCATGCTGAGCCTGCCGTACCGGCTGCTCGATCTCGGGGCGTCGTCGGCCGTGATCGGCCTGGTGCCGCTCATGTACGCCGCGCCCTACGGACTCGTCGCGCTGATGGCGGGACGCGTGAGCGACCGCTTTCCGCGGCGGGGACCGATCCGGGTGGGGCTGAGCTTCGCCGTTCTCGCCACGGCCTCCCTGGCCGCCGTGGGTCCGATCCCGATGATCCTGACCCTCGTGGCGGCGGTGGGCGTGGGCCTGGGATTCTTCTGGCCCTCGGTACAGGCCGGATTCTCCGAGGTCGCCGCCGGCCGTGACCTGCACGGCCTCACCCGTCTCTTCAACGTGAGCTGGAGCACGGGCAAAGGGCTCGGGCTCCTCTTCGGCGGCCTCCTGCTCGACGTGATCGGGGCCGAGAGTGTCCCGCTCGTGGCCGCCGCGTCCTTCGCCGCCTCGGCGCTGGCCCTGCCGCGCATGGAGCGCCCCGGAGATCACAGCGAGGCCATCGCCGAGGAGGGCGGGGCTCCCCCACCCCGGACCCAGCAGGCCTTCCGCCGCGCCGCGTGGATCGCCAACGGGATCTCGTTCGGCGTGGCCGCGACCGTGAACCATCACCTGCCGAAGGTCCTCCTGGGCGTCGGGATCGGCGGACGTGACTTCGGGATCTTCTTCGGGTCGGTGTTCCTGGCCCAGACGCTGCTGTTCGTGACGGTCGGCAATCTCCGCAGCTGGCACTACCGCGCGATCCCGCTCGTCGGCATGCAGGTCGTGCTGGCCGCCGGCGCGATCGCAGTCACGGGAGTCGACTCCTTCGTGACGCTCATGGCCTTCGCGCCCCTGCTCGGGGCCGGGCTCGGTTTCGCCTACCAGTCGAGTCTCTACTACTCGCTCCACGCGCCGGTGTCGCGGGGAGCACAGGCCGGCGTGCACGAGGCTGCGCTGGGACTGGCGAGCGCGACGATCCCGGTGGCCGGTGGCTTCGCCGTGGCCGGGGCGGGGATCAGGGCGCCCTTCGTGCTGGCCGCGGCCTGCATGGTCGTGAGCGCGGTCATCGGAGCGGCATGGATCCGTCGTTCGTTCCGGTCACGGGGCCGCTGAACAGGATCCGGCCTCCGGCGTGGTCGACGAGTCGGGTGGCGAGGGCCTCGCCGGCCGCTCGCAGTCGCGCGGGATCCACGTCGTGGGGACCGAACAGGATCGCTGCCACCCGGCGCGTGGCAGCGCGGATACAGGTGCGTGCGCTGTCGCTGGTCGGGCTCCCGAATGGACCCTCGCGGTCCGCCACGCACAGCCGCCCGTCGAGGTGCACCGCTCCCTTCCGGATGCCCTCGTACTCCTCGCCCGCACGGCCGACGCGGACGACGGCGACGTCGCCGACGATGCGATCGCGATCGTACAGACCGAGCGGAAGCAGCCACTCCAGCGAGACCCAGTTGCCCACGTCGACCACTTCGTTCAGGCGGTAGATCGACTGCCCCTTGCGCGCGCGGCGCATCAGCGCTTCACTGCTCGGCCGGTGCCGGGTGGGATCCACCCCGAAGGCCCGGTACAGCCGGCGCGCGGCGTCGATGCCCTCGACCTCGCCGATGGCGACCGAGGTCGCCGCGGTTCCGCGCGCGCGGGCGAGCGCTTCGAGGCTTTCGTGGGCGCGACCTTCGTCGCGGACCTCGACACCGTCGACCTCGATCGCCCATGCGCGGACGCGATCGACCACCGACGGATCGAGGCTCCACCCCAGCACCGGTGTCGGATTTCCGTCATCCATGACCCTCTCCCGTGCGACGAGGTTGACACCCTCGCCCGATTTTCGAATCCTCAACGTACCATGATCGACTTCGGACGAAAGCCACTGCGCGGACAGGTCCGCGGATTCCTCGACCGGATGCGCGCGTCGTTGCACGACGGGCTCCGGGTGGGCGACGCCTACCGGGCGCTGGCCGATGCCCTGCACGCCGAACCGGCCGTGGCCGAGCAGACGCTCACCGAGCTGTGCCTGTGGTCCGACGACGATCTCATGACCTTCCTCGACGGGGCCTGGACCAGTGAGGTCCCCGAGGCCCTCGACGTGGCCGCCGCGGTGGTGCAACGGCGGGGACTCACCGGCCTGTTGCCGTGGATCGATCGTCTGCTCCAGGACGAGACATCGACCCGCTGGCTGGTCGACGTGCTGTCGGAAGTGCGGGACGACGATTCGACCCGACTGCTGATCCGCCTCATGGATCACGGTTCGAGCTCGATCCGTCGCCGGGCGGCCGACGGTCTGGCCGCGCACCGCAGCCACGTCGACGGTCGTGCCCTGGTGCGCTTCCTCGCCTCTCCGCTCGTGCAGACACTGTCGTACCCCGACCCGCTGGCCGCGGTGAGGGCACTGCACCGTCTCGCGGATCCCTCGCTCGAACCCGAGTTCGGTCCCGACACCGCGCGCCGGGCCGAACGGGTCCTCGTGAACTGCGTGGTGCACGAGCGCCGGGCGCCGGTTCGCGGCGACGCCATCGCATCCCTGGGCGATCTCGGCAGTCGTGCCGCCGTCCGGTGTCTGATCGACATGCTGCACCGTGACTCGGAGAGCTTCCACCGCGACGTCGTCATCGCCCTTCGGAAGATCCGTCCCGACCGCGCGTTGATCGCGCTGCTGGGCCTGCTGCGCAGCCGTGACCCCATCATCCGCGAGGAGGCCGCCCACGCCCTCGGCGAGATCGGCGACCAGCAGGCCGTACGACGCGTCCGTTCCCTGCTCGACGACGAGAACTCGGACGTGCGCCAGGAGGCCGTGCTGGCCCTCGGAAAGCTCGGTGGCCGCGAGGTCCTCGACGCCCTCGACCGCGCCCTGGCCGACGACGACCCCCACGTACGCATCAACGCCTGCAGTGCCCTGGCCGAAGGGATCGGGCGCAGCGCCCAGGGCAAGTTGATCCGCGCGCTGTACGACGGGTCACCCGACGTCCGGGCCGAGGCGGCCCACCTGCTCGGTGACATCGGCGACGAGGAAGCACAGCGTCACCTCGAGCTGATGCTCGGCGACGGTGCGCGAGACGGTTTCGGCGACCGCGTCGGCAGCATCGTGCGCAAGGCCCTGGCGCGACTCGAGCGGAGTCGGCGCTACGGGCCCGCCGCCTGATCTCACGTATCGACAACGGTTTTCAGCGATCTTTTCGCGTGGATCGGCGTGCACCGGACCCCGGAATTCCTATACTGTTCCCGACGATGAAGGCTTCCTCCTCCATCCGTCCCGGCCCTTTGCGGTAGGAGGAATCGCATGCCCATCCGGTACGACGTCGACCACGGTCTGCGTCTGGTCTGCTCACGTGCCAGTGGAGTGCTCGGTCCCGACGACCTCGTCGATCACGTGCGCTCGGTGGCCACCGACCCCTCGGTCGGCGTGGGCTTCAACGAGGTCCTCGATCTCCGTGACGCGAACGAGTGCCTGATCCAGGTTCCCGATCTCTATCGTGTCGTCGAGGAGTCCCAGGACCACCCGCACCGGCTCCGCCGTTCGGCGCTCGTCTGCGCCGACCACGAGATCCTGCCGAAGCTCCTGCTGTACCAGGAGTTCTCGAAACAGCTGCCCGTCGAAGTCGGCGTGTTCGACCGACTGTTGAGTGCGGCCGCCTGGCTCGACGTGCGCGGGACCGAGATCGAGGGGTCCGCCCTCTCGGTCCCGAGCCCAGTCTGACTCCGTCCCGGAGTCAACGCGCGAAGCGCGAACGATCACCGTACATGGTGTCGTAGTAGGTGCGGTATCCCCCGCTGCGAACCTGTTCGAGCCACGGACCGTTGTCGCGATACCAGCGGATGGTTTCGCCGAGACCGTCCTCGAACACGATCCGCGGCGCCCAGCCGAGTTCCTGGCGGATCTTCGTGGCGTCGATCGCGTAGCGCCGATCGTGCCCCGGCCGATCGGTCACGTAGGTGATCAGATCGTGCGACTTGTCCAGATGGTCGAGCAGTGCGCGCACCACCTGGATGTTCTCGCGTTCGCTGTCGCCCCCGATGTTGTAGACCTCGCCGCTTCGTCCACGACGCAGGACCACGTCGATCGCCCGGCAGTGGTCCCGTACGTGCAGCCAGTCGCGCACGTTGCGGCCGTCGCCGTACACCGGGAGTTCCCGGTCCTCCATGGCGTTGGCGATCATCAAGGGGATCAGCTTCTCGGGGAACTGATAGGGCCCGTAGTTGTTGCTGCACCGCGTGATCACCACGTCCACCCCGAAGGTGTGGTGGTAGGCGCGGCACAACAGATCGGCCGAGGCCTTGCTGGCCGAGTAGGGACTGTTGGGAGCCAGTGGCGTGGCCTCGGTGAAGGCTCCGTCGGGTCCGAGGCTCCCGTAGACCTCGTCGGTGCTCACCATGACGAAGCGACCCCGGCCGAGTGCGCGCATCCGCTCGAGCAGGACCTGGGTCCCCATGACGTTGGTGCGCAGGAACACGTCCGGCCCCTCCACCGAACGATCGACATGGCTCTCGGCCGCGAAGTGCACGGCCGCATCGACGCTGTCGTCGAGCACCGCCGCCACCGTGTCGGCGTCACAGATGTCCCCGCGCACGAAACGGTAGCGGGGGTCGTTCTCCACCGAGCGGAGGTTCTCGAGATTGCCCGCGTAGGTGAGAGCGTCGAGATTCACGATCTCGAGGTCGTCGTGGGTCGCGAGCATCTCGAGCACGAAGTTCGCGCCGATGAAACCGGCGCCGCCGGTGACCAGGATCTTCAAGACTGCACCTCCCGCCCGCCGGGCGGTGGATCAGGGATTGTTGGCACCCGTCTCGGCGACGAGCTTGCTGGCGCGCAGCAGCGACTCGAAGGTCCCGGCGTCGGTCCACCAGCCTTCCATTTCACTCCACTGCATCTCGCCGCGCTCGATGTACCAATTGTTCACGTCGGTGATCTCGAGTTCGCCGCGATCACTGGGCTTGAGGGTCTCGATCACCTCGAACACTCGGTTGTCGAAGATGTACACGCCCACGACCGCGAAGTCGCTCTTGGGCTGCTTCGGTTTCTCCTCGATCCGGACGACCTTGTCACCCTCGATCACGGGCACACCGAAGCGCTCGGGGTCGGGCACCTTCTTCAGCAGGATGCGCGCGCCCTTGGCCTGCTGGCGAAAGCCCTCGACCGCGTGGCGGATGCTGCGTTCGAAGACGTTGTCGCCGAGGATCACGCAGATCGGTTCGTCTTCCGCGAAGTGACGGGCCAGACGCAGGGCATCGGCGATCCCGCCTTCGCCCTCCTGGTACGTGAAGTTCATGGTCGGCAGACCGAACTCGCGCCCGTTGCCCAGCAACTCGAGGAAGTCACCGGCGCTGTTGCCGCCGGTCACCACGAGCACGTCCTCGATCCCCGCCTGCACCAGCGCCCGGATCGGGTAGTGGATCATGGGCTTGTCGTAGACCGGCAACAGGTGCTTGTTGGTGATCTTGGTGAGGGGATAGAGCCGGGTTCCGAGACCTCCGGCCAGGATCACGCCCTTCATCGATGCGAACTCCCGTGGGATGGGGTACGGAGCGAGGCGGCCCGTGTCCAGGCCGCGAGGAAGCGACGCGCTCGGTCGGGATCGACCCCGGCTCCGGCGCGGCCTCCGTGCATGAGATCACTGCCGACGATCGCGCCATCGACGCGCTCGATCCAGGCCGGAGCCGAATCGGCCGTCACACCGCTGGCCACCAGCAGTGGGGTATCACCGACGGCGTCGCGCAGCTCCACGACGTCGCCGGGGTCGGCTTCGGCGCCGGTGGCGCGCCCGGTGAGCAGGAGCGCGTCCGCGCGGCCCCGCGTGCGGGCGTCGGCGGCCTCGTCCGCGAGACTGCGCGCGGCGAGCGGAGCGGCATGCTTGACGGCGACGTCGGCGAGAATCCTGACGCCGCTGCCGCCCCATGACCTCCGTGCACGCAGGACCTCGGCCGCGCGCCCCTCGATCAGGCCCTGGTCGGTGACCGCCGCCCCGACGTGCACGTTCACGCGGATCGCGTCGGCTTGACAGGCCGTCGCGATCGCCAGCGCCGACAGCGCGTCGTTGCGAAGGCAATTGACCGCCACCCGCATCTCCGGATGACGCTCGCGAACGGCGGCCACCACGCGGGCCATCGCCGCCACCACCACGGGTTCGACCGCCGTCGCGTGGAAGGGGGCGTCGCCGAAGTTCTCCACGACGACGCCGGTGAATCCCACCCGCGCGAGGTGACTCGCGTCCTCCAGCGCACGGCGCAGGGGGCGATCGGGATCGTCCAGGTAGTCCGGGGCGCCAGGGAGCGCCGGCAGGTGGATCACACCCCACACCGGCGGATCCATCCACGACCGGTACTCGTCGCGCGTCATCGATTCCACGGTGGAAACACCCGTTCCCGGGTCGGAGTGCGGGAGCCGCGACCGAACCGGTCGACTCCGGGCCAAACCCGGCGAGTGTAACACAGGGGTTCGCTCCCGGCCGACCGCCGATCCCCCTTGCCCGCCCGGCCCACCCCGGGTACCCTGCTCGGCCCCCGCACCCGAAGAGGTCGACCATGAACCCGAGGCCCGGCTCCGGAGGCTGGATCGAGACGATCACGGGCTGCATGTTCAGCGGCAAGAGCGAGGAACTGATCCGTCAGCTCCGACGCGCCGTGATCGCACGCCAGGCGGTCCAGATCTTCAAGCCGCGGCTCGACGACCGCTTCGACGAGGAACACATCGTCACCCACAGCCAGATCCGGTTGAAGAGCCGGGCGGTGCTGGACGCCGACGAACTCCGGCAGGCGGTCGCCGAAGACACCGACGTCGTCGGGGTCGACGAGGCCCAGTTCTTCGACCAGCGCCTGGTGGGCGTCGCCACCGAACTCGCGGGGGCCGGCCGGCGGGTGATCGTGGCGGGTCTCGACCTCGACTACCGGGGCGAACCCTTCGAGCCCATGCCGCAGTTGATGGCCGTGTCCGAGTACGTGTCCAAGCAGCTGGCGATCTGCATGGTGTGCGGCGACCACGCACACTTCTCCCAGCGGCTGACGTCCTCGACGGAGCGGATCGAGGTCGGTGCGGGCGAGACCTACGAGGCCCGCTGCCGGCTGCACTTCGATCGCCCGGAGTGACCGGCGGATCAGACCGAGAACAGTTCGCGGTCGAGGGCGCGCTCGGCCACTTCCTCGGAGACGGCCGCGATGGCCTCCTCGTCCATCCCGAGGATGCGAGCCGCCTCGGTATCGGCGAGGGGATCGTCCCGCGTCTCGGTCGGGCCGCCGCCGAGACGGAGAGCGAGATCCTCGGCCAGCGCGATGACGGCGGCGAAGGTCCTGTCCTCACCCGTGACGCTCGACAGTCGATGGTGGGCCGACACGGCGCTCACCAGTTCCGGCGCGAGTCCCCAGCGTTGCAACAGGATTCCACCCACGTCGGCGTGGTCGAAGCCGAGCAGACGTCGTTCGAGATCCACGTAGCCCTGCTCGGCAGCGCGACTGCGGAGGTCGATCTCCTCGAAGATCTCGGCGTGGCTGCGGGCGAGCACGAGCAGACCGATGTTCTGCATGAGACCGCCGACGAAGGCCGTCTCGGAGTCCATGGCGCGGCTGCGCGCGGCGATCAACTCGGCACCCAGGGCACCGAGCACCGACTGTCGCCACAGCACCATGGTGTGCTCGCGGGCATCCTCCCCGACGAAGACCTGCCGCGTGACCGTGGCCAGCAGCCACGAGCGGATGGCGGTGAAACCCAGGCGCATGATCGCCTCACCGATCGTGCCCACCTCGCGCAGGCTCCCGTACAGCGAACTGTTGGCGATCTGCATCAGCCGTACGGCGATGGACTGGTCGGTCGAAACGAGTTCCTGCAGCTGGGTGATCTCGGTCTGGGGATCGTTCAGCAGCGTGATGAGCCGTGCCGCCACGTGGGGCATCGCAGGCAGATCCCCGATGCGGGCGAGGATCTCGTTGCCGTCGAGCGGATGCACGAGATTGCCGTCGTCGTCGAAGCGGTCCTCGCCCACCGGGTCACGGAGATCCGGTCCCTTCCGGGATCGCTTCCGCGACAACGGATCGAATTCGTCGCCGTCGCTCTCGGGTGACGTTCGCTCGGCCTCCGTACTCGCCGCCTTCCCCTTCTCTGCGCGGCGGCGTTTGCGCTCGCGCAGCGTGGCCACCCGGAACGCCCGCACGCGTTCGGCGGGCTCGTGCGGACGCACCCGTGCCGCCCTCGACTGCAACACGGCGAGCCGCGCGATCATCTCGATCTCGAGGAGCCTCTCGATGTCGCCGTCGACGACGTCGAAGTAGAGGAAGGTGCCCCACCGATTGCGGTACGGCAGTGGAACCACCACGCACCAGGGGGGCGCCTTCTTGCCCATGACCAGAACGAGGTCGACGGGCAGCCCGCGGTGGGGCCGCGGACCCGAGTAGACGGCGCGGTCCTGGGCCGTGGCACCGAACAGCGCGTCGGGATCGAAGGGAACGACCACCTTGCGAAGCCGGCCGCTGCGGGCCCCTTCGAAGTTCGCGAAGCCGAAGGCGTCCTCGGCGAACAGCGATCGCCCCCGCTCCTGCAACCGCATGCCCCGCACGCCACGCGAACGGGCGAATTCCCACAGGAACTCCTGCAGGCCCTCGGCACTCTCGATACGATCGACGGTCTGGGCGTGACGCTGGAGTCCGGCGTAGACGCGACGCGCCTCGGCCCCCGTGGTTCCACCACTCCCCCGGGGCTCGTTCGTCGCGGGCGATCCGATGGACCCCTTCGACGCCGGTTCCCTCGACTCCCACGGAGCCGGGCGCACCGCCGCGCTCGATCGGGCCGAGCGGGCGCGCTCCTCGGCGGCCTCACGCGCACGCTGCTCGTCGGCCAGGTGCTGCGTCGCCGCCTCGAGAGCCTGCTCGCCCTCCTTCTGCGCAGCCGCCAGGGTCTCGAGGACGTCCCGCAGCGACGCGAGCGCCTCCCGCACCGGAAGATCCTTCCGGTCGGCGGGGGCCGGGCTTTCCGTGGACGGGGCCATGGGACTCCAGATCGCGCGCCGGCAGGGGTCGAAAGCGGACTCCACGGGCACCGCGGAGTACGATCGGGAATGGCGAGCAATCCCCGGACCGATCGCCCGCGAGCCGGCTCGGACCTGGCGCCACCCCCCACCCGGCCTCACACTGTGGCGGTCGCGACCCCGCGACCGGGATCCTGAGAGTCCTTCGCCCCCGGAGACACCGATGCACGTCCGTCTGGTGAAGACCTTCCACTTCGAAGCGGCCCACCGCCTCCCGCGGGTTCCCGAGGGCCACAAGTGCGCCCGGCTGCACGGGCACAGCTTTCGCGTGGACGTCGAGGTCGAGGGACCGATCGACGTGTCGAAGGGCTGGCTGATCGACTACGCCGACATCAAGGAAGCCTTCGCCCCCCTGCACGAGCGACTCGACCATCACTACCTGAACGAGATCGAGGGGCTCGAGAACCCCACCAGCGAGATCCTGGCCGCGTGGATCTGGGAGCGGTTGCAGCCGCGTCTGGAGGGATTGGCGCGGGTGGTCGTCCACGAGACCTGCACGGCCCGCTGCGCCTACGAGGGTCGACGCGACTAGACCGACGGAGGTCCGGCCGCCTCTTCCACCGCCTGCACGGTCTGCAGGTGCAGTCGCGCGGTCGTCTCGGCCGAAGGCGCGTAGCCTCCGGCCAGGAACACGGCGACCGGAGTCCCCCGGCCCACGTACCTCCCGAGCACCATGCGATCGCGCCGCGCGAGACCTTCGGCGGTCAGCCCGAGTCCACCCAGTGCGTCGTCGGCGTGGGGATCGACGCCGGCCACGATGCACACCAGTTCGGGTTCGGCGAAGCGTTCGTCCAGGATCTCGAGGTCGCGTGCGAGGAGTCCCAGGTACTCCTCGTCCCCCACGCCGTCGTCGAGTCCGTGGTCGAAGTCGCTCCGCTGCTTCAGCGGGTAGTTGTTCGTCTGGTGGATGGAGTAGGTGAAGGTCTCCCGGTCGTCGGCGTACACGACGGCCGTTCCGTTGCCCTGGTGCACGTCGACGTCGACGAACAACACACGCCCGAGTCCCGTCTCGGCGCGCTGCCGCTCCACCGCGATCGCCATGTCGTGCAGGTAGCAGAATCCCTCGGCGTGGTCGGGGAAGGCGTGGTGGAATCCGCCCCCCAGGTGCATGGCGACACCATGTTCGGCGGCCAGACGCACCGTGGCGATGCTCCCGCCGACCATCTGCGCGAAACCGGCGATCACGTTACGGTCGACCGGGAGCTCGCTCTTCACCGTGGCCCAGGTCCGGCGGGCGAGCCGCAGGTCCTCGACGTAGCGAGGGGTGTGCACCCGCTCGAGGTCCTCGGGAACCACGTCGTCCCAGGGATGGATCCGGACCGGATCCACACCCAACTCCTCGCGCACGAGGCGCGCCAGGATCTCGTACTTCTCCGTGGGGAAGACGTGGTCGCCCAGGTCGATCGCCGACAGCGATTCGTGCACGTAGTGGACGGCGGCCATCAGGTCTCTCCTCGCTCGGTGGCTCAACCCGTCGCGCGGCGCGCACGGCGCGAGCGCGTCGTCGCCCGGCGGACCCGGCTGCGTCCGGAGCGCAGCAGCGGCCGAAGGTATCGACCGGTGTGACTCGCGTCCACCGCGGCGACCTCCTCGGGCGTTCCGGCGGCGACCACGAAGCCACCCCCCTCACCACCCTCGGGGCCGAGATCGACGATCCAATCGGCGCTGCGGACCACGTCGAGGTTGTGCTCGATCACGATCACCGTGTTGCCACCGTCGACGAGCCGGTGCAGCACCTCCAGCAGGCGCTTGACGTCGTGGAAATGCAGACCCGTGGTCGGCTCGTCGAGGATGTACACGGTCCGCCCCGTGGCGCGGCGGGCGAGTTCGCGGCTCAGCTTGATCCGCTGCGCCTCGCCCCCGCTCAACGTGGTCGCCGGTTGACCGAGTTTCAGGTAATCCAGGCCGACGTCGTGCAGGGTCTGCAGGATCGCCCGGATCCGCGGATGGTTGCCGAAGAACTCCAGGGCCTCCTGAACGTCCATCTCGAGGACATCGGTGATGCTCTTGCCCCGGTAGCGGACCTCGCGGGTCTCCTCGTTGAACCGGCGCCCCTTGCACACCTCGCAGGTGACCCAGACGTCGCTCAGGAAGTGCATTTCGATCTTCTTCTGCCCGTGGCCCTCGCAGGCCTCGCAACGCCCACCCTTCACGTTGAAGCTGAACCGTCCGGGCGAGTACCCGCGCGCCCGGGCCAGGGGGAGCTGGGCGAAGATCTGACGGATCAGATCGAAGACCTTCACGTAGGTCGCCGGATTGCTCCGCGGCGTGCGTCCGATCGGGTCCTGGTTGATGTCGATGACCTTGTCGACGTTCGACAGTCCGGTGATCCGCGAGTGCGCGCCGATCTTCGGCATGGCACCGTGCAGGTCGCGGGCGAGAGCGGGGTAGAGGGTCTCGTTCACCAGGCTGCTCTTGCCGGAGCCGGACACCCCCGTCACACACGTGAACAGTCCCAGCGGGAAGCGCGCGTCGACCTTCTTCAGGTTGTGATGACGCGCGCCCTTGACTCCGAGCCACTTCCGCGGCGGCGACCGGCGCTCCCGCGACTCGACCACGTCGAGGTCCCCCGACAGATAGGCGCCGGTGAGGCTCCGCTTCGAGGCGCGGCGGAGACGGGCCACGGTTCCCTGGAACACGATCTCCCCGCCCTTGATCCCCGCCCCCGGACCGAAGTCGACGACGTGGTCGGCGGCCTCGATCGTCTCCTCGTCGTGCTCGACCACGACGACCGTGTTCCCCATGTCGCGCAGGGACTCGAGCGTGCGCAACAAGCGACCGTTGTCACGCTGGTGCAGGCCGATCGAGGGCTCGTCGAGGATGTAGAGCACGCCGACCAGAGCGCTCCCGATCTGACTGGCCAGACGGATGCGCTGACTCTCGCCACCGCTGAGGCTGGGCGCCGAGCGGTCGAGGGTCAGGTAGTCGAGGCCGACGTCCAGAAGGAACCCCAGACGGTCGCGCACCTCACGCAACGCGTCCTGCGCCATGGTGCGCTGGTGCGCCGGCAGGTCGATGTTCTCGAAGAAAGCACACGCCTCACGGATGGACAGCGCTCCGAGTTCGGCCAGGTCCAGTCCACCCATGCGCACGGCCAGGCTCTCGGGCCGTAGCTTCGACCCCTCGCAACTCGGACACCATCCTTCGTGCAGGAACTTCGCGTAGTAGCGCCGCCGGCGCTCGCTGCGGGTCTGGCGGACCAGGCGCTCGACCTCGTTGGCCACGCCCACGACCTCACCCTCGAAGTCCCCCTTGAAGTTCTGTCCCTCGTAGCGATAGCGGATCCGCTGCGAGTCGCCGTACAGGAGTACCTCGCGGTGCTTCTTCGGCAGCCTCCGCCAGGGACGGTCGAGGTCGATTCCGTAGTGGTCGGCGATCTGCAGGAACTTCTGTGTCCACCACCCCAGGGTCTCCTTCTCGGCCAGCGCGCCCATGAACGCGACGGCCCCCTCGTTGATCGAGAGATCGGGATCGGTGATCAGTCGTTCGGGATCGGCCGTGAGCAGGGTGCCCAGCCCGTTGCACCGGGGGCACGCGCCGCGGGGCGAGTTGAACGAGAAGTGCTGGGGAGCGAGTTCCTCGAAACTGATTCCGCAGTGGACGCAGGCGCGATCCTCCCCGAGCAGGATCTGCTCGCCCTCCGTGGTCTCGGCCAGGAGGTTGCCTCCGCTCAGACGCAGCGCCGTCTCGATCGAGTCGACCAGGCGGCTGCGTTTGGCGCGGCCCACGACGACCCGGTCGACCAGGGCCTCGACGTCGTGGCTCATGGTCTTGCTCAGGCGCGGTGCGTCCTGCGCGTCGAGCTCGTAGAGAGCGCCGTCGATCCGGAGCCGCACGAAGCCCTCGCTCTTGAGCCGGGTGATCAGGTCGCGGTACTCGCCCTTGCGGCCGCGGACCATGGGCGCGAACAGGAGCAGCCTGGTCCCCTCGGGCAGCTCCTGCAGGCGCTCGGCCATCTGCTGCGGGGACTGGCTTCCGACCTCGCGACCACAGACGTGGCAGTGCTGCACGCCCAACCGTGCGTAGAGCACGCGCAGATAGTCCATGATCTCGGTCACGGTCCCGACGGTCGAACGCGGATTCCGCGACGGCGCCTTCTGGTCGATGGAGATCGCCGGCGACAGTCCGTCGACATGATCGACCTGCGGCTTCTCGAGTTGTCCGAGGAACTGTCGGGCGTAACTCGACAACGACTCGACGTACCGTCGCTGGCCCTCGGCGTACAGGGTGTCGAAGGCCAGCGACGACTTGCCGCTGCCCGACACCCCGGTGAACACCACGAGCCGATCCCGTGGAATCGACAGGTCGATGTTCTTCAGGTTGTGTTGCCGTGCGCCTTTCACACGGATCTCACGGTGCATGGATCTCCTGTCTCGCGCGCCCGGTCACGACCCGCTCAGAAGTCGGTGGGGCGATCCGTCCCCGAGGGGTGCTCGTGGTCGAGGCCCATGCGGTTGAGCATGATCGACACGTCATGATTGTTCGGATCGAGCCGCATCACCTCGCGGTAGTGGTAGATCACCCGCGGCGTGTTCTGTTCGCGCAGATAGACCTGGCCGAGCACATGGTGGGCACGGGGGGTGTCCCAGTCACGCTCGAGGGCGTCGATCGCCATGCGCTTGGCCCGCTCGACGTTCCGGCGACCGTTCAACTCGACGTTGGCCAGTCCGGCCATCGCCTCGGCGTTGCCGCGGTCCAGTTCGAGGACCTGCTGGAAGGTCCGCTGCGCCGCCGTGTAGCCGCCTCCCTCGAACTGACACCACGCCAGGCCGAGCAGGGACTCGGGAGTGACGTGGCCGGCTTCGAGTGCCCGCTCGAACTCCCGGAACGCGTGGTCGAAGCGATGCCGCCACAATTGCTGGCGACCCCGGAGCACCCACAGTTCGGGATCCCGGGCCCGTTCCGACTCCAGACGGTCGAGGTGCTGGTCGGCGGCGGCGTACTCGCCCAGCCCGAAGAGGGCACGCACCATGTTCTTGCGAACCATGCGCTCGACCTCCTCGAAGTGCTCCAGGGGATACCGCCGGGAGATGTCCAACGCGGTCTGGTACTCCGACAGCGCCGCGCGGTACTCGCCCTTGCGCAGGTACATGTTCCCCAGGGTCGACCGGCTGAAGGCGTCGACGTCGACACGATCGTTGTGGAAGCCGATCCGGTCGGCCGAGCTCGTTCCCCAGATCACCAGCACCGCGGCCAGCACCATCGCGCCGACCCGCCATTGCCGCGACCGGGCGAGGGCTATGAGATGCGCCACCGTGATCCCGGCGAAGACGGCGAGGATCGTGGCCACCGGCAGGCGGAAGCGCTCGTTGAGGAAGAAGAGCAGCAGACCGACGGCGTACAGGGCGAGGAAGGCCCAGAGCGGGGTCGCCTCGACGCGGCGGCGACAGAGAACGATCCCGACCAGTCCCAGCGCCAGGATCGGGGCGAAACCGGGGTAGATCGGCCAACGCAGGATGTCGCTCTGCGCCCGCCAGAAGTGCAGGTTCTTGTTGTTGGGCCGTTCCGATGCACCCAGGAGCTTGCGCAGCTTCAGGCCGTAGAGCTGCAACGCGTCGACGGGCTCGTCGATCCAGTAGCGCAGCCCCTGTTCGTAGTAGTAGCGGCTGACCTCGCTCGGCTTCAGCTCGCGTCCACGTGCATCCTCGGCCCGCGCGATCGTGTCCTCGTAGCCACCGAGCCATGTCCCGCGCGTCCCGGGCACCACCGCCCGCTGCCCGTCGCTCTCCGGGTTGTTCCCGATGTAGAAGTTGACACCACCCTGGCTGGCGATGAACACCCAGTCGTCACCCACGACCTGGTTGCGCACCGTGAGCACGAGCCCGGGCAGGAGGACCAACGCGAGCATCGCCGCGAGGTGACGGCCGCGCTGCGCGTTCAGACGGGGTGCTTCGAGACGGGGCCAGGCCCACCAGGCCAGCAGCGGCAGGGCGGGAAGGAAGGTCAGCGCCGTAGGCCGTGCGATCGAGGCGACACCCAGGAGCGCCGCCGCTGCCCACACCAGCCACGGCCGATCCGCCGACGTCCCGACCACGAAGCACCACAGCGAGGCCACGAGGAGCGCCACGAAGAAGGTGACGATCAACAACTCGCCCGCGAAGTAGATCGACGGCCAGTACACCGCGAGCAGCAATCCCCCGGCGAGTCCGGCCACCGGACCCGCCAGCCGACGGCCGAGGTCGGCCACGAACGACACGGTGAGCGCGCTCAACAGCGCCTGCGCGATCCGGGGCAACAGGTAACCCGGATCCAGGGCGTAGATCGCGTCGAGGAACCACATGTACAGCGGGGCCCGGAAGTAGGGCACACCCTCGTGGAACATCGTGGACTGGCCGCGCGCCCACATGTCGTGGATCGCCTCGTCCATGATCGGCAACGCGAAGGCGATGCTGTCGCGGAAGTCGAACACGTAGAGCAGCCGCAGGAGCGCGGCCGCCGTCCCCGCGATCATCGCCGGTAGCCAGAACGGGACGGTGCGCCCTCCGAGGGCCGCGCCCTCCGTGGATCGGTCGTGCGTGTCGGAACTCACGGTGTTCCTCCCCTCGGACGACGAGCCGTGCGCCGCCGGGGCCGACGGCGGCGGCGAGGCTGACACTGCGGACAGAAGTGGGTGCCCCGTCCGGACAGACGGACCTTGCGCACGGGGGTGCCGCAGACGAGGCAGGGCTCGCCGGCACGCCCGAACACGCGATGCCGCGCCGTGAACTCCCCGGCGCGGCCATCCGGACTACGATAGTCACGAATCGTGCTTCCCCCACTCTCGATCGCCTCGTCGAGGACGGCGCGCATGGCCTCGACCAGGCCGACGATCTCGGGCGCGAGCAGGCGATCGGCCTCGAGCCGCGGGTGCAGGCCCGCACGGTGGAGGATCTCGTCCACGTAGATGTTCCCGAGACCCGCCACGAGCCGCTGGTCGAGCAGGACCGACTTCACCGGCCCCCGTCGCGCGGCCAGACGCGCCGCCAACGCGTCGGCGTCGAGATCCTGCGGCTCGGGACCCAGGGATCGCAGGAACGGTGTGCCCGCCCGGTGCTGCCGCGTGGCCACCTCGACCCTTCCGAACCGCCGGGGGTCGACGAAGCGCAGTTCGCGCCCGTCGTCGACGGCCGCGGTGACGTGCGTGTGCGGGCGCCGGGGTGTCGACGGATCCTCCAGCGAGAGCCTTCCGGTCATCCGCAGATGGACACTCATCCCCAGGTCCCCCTCGAGATCGAGCAACAACAGCTTGCCCCGGCGGTGCACGGCGACGACACGGCGCGGACGCCACGGGTCGATCTCGACCCCACCGCCGGCGATCAACACGCCGGGGAAGTGGCAGTCGAGGGCGAGCAGACGCCGGCCGCACAGGGCGGGGCGCAGTTCACGCGCGACGTTCTCGACTTCGGGGAGTTCGGGCATGGATGGCCGGGAACCGGGACGGGGTCACAACACTTCGAGCGATCGCGTCGGAACCCAGCCGACGAGTTCGCCCCCGAGATCGATGCGGACCCAGTCGGGACGCCGTTCCGAGACCTCGACCTGCAGGCCCTCGTGGACCCGGAAGGCGAGACTGTAGTCGGAACCGGGCCCACTGCGCACCTCGACCTCCTGCTCCACGACCACGGCCCCGGTCCGCGCGACCTCGGTCCGGTACCGCACGACGCCCATGGTGGCCGAGACTCCGGCCACGACCGTCAGTCCGAGGACGAGCCGCCGCACCCACGGTGGATCCAGGCGCTCCCACTGACCGGCGACGGACACGAGCACGATCAGCCCGAAGACGACGAGCGTCAGGATCCACCACTCGTTCAGCGAGAACCGGTCGTAGAGCCATCGTACGGGGACGAAGACCGCCGGAAGGCTCTCGTCGGCGAGTTCACGGTCGCGGATCTGGGCGCGCGCCACGCGGAGGTTGGCGCGGATGCGATCGTCGCGTGGAGCCCGCCGCTGGGCCCGCACGTAGCTGGCGATCGCCTCGCCCAGCTCTCCCGACTTGAAGAGGGCGTTGCCGAGATTGTAGTGCACGATCGGATGGTCGGCGCCCGCGGCGAGAGCGTCGCGGTAGTGCTCGACGGCCGCTCCGAAATCACCGGCCTCGTACGCGACCCGCCCGGCCTCCATGCTCGGCGGCGGATCCATGGCGGCTGCGGACGGCGGACCCACCAACCCCACGACCAGCACCAGGACCAGGGCCGGCTCACGCATTACGGGTCTGCTCCTCGAGCCGGGCCAGGAGTCCACGGGTCTGCTCGACGAGGTCGGCGGCCGTTCCGCCCAGTGGGGCGTAGCGCGCGGCGTCGCAGCGGTCGAGCAGTGCCCGGAGTTCGCGCGTCAGGGCCGGATCGGCCCCGTGACGCGTCGCGAGCTCCACGACGTCGTCGTGGGTCAGGCCCGACGCGGCACGATCGAAACGATCGGCCGCCCAGCCGTGCACGGCGCCCACGACCGCGTGTTCGTCGACGCCCGGGGCCCCGAGCGTCTTCCGCGCCCGCTCGAGTGCACGGCGGGCGCGCAGGCGACGCGGATCGCGCATCAGCTCCCGCCGGCGCCGCGAGACGCGCGCGCTCACCGCCCACGCCAGGGCCGGGACGCCGAGGGCCGCGTAGAACACGGCACGGTGCGGAAGGGGCCCGGCCCACGGCGACAGGCTCCCCGGGACCGGGGCGATGTGCAGGATGTCGCGCGCGAGCAACTCGATCTCGCTCTTGCGCCCGCCCACGAAGACGCCGCTCCCGCCACCACTCCCCTCGACGGCGCGCACCTCCAGCGCGATCGGCTCGGTGCGCAGGGTGACGTAGTCGCGGCGCCCGGTGTCGAAGTAGGTGTATTCGATCGAAGGGATCACCACGCGCCCCGCCGTGCGCGGAACGAGCAACGACTCGACCAGGCGCGTCCCCTGCAGACGACCCCCCTGGGGCCGACTGTCCGCACCTCCACCCGCATCGTGCACACGGAACTCCTCGAGGCCCTCCAGCGACGGCACGGCCGCACCCGGCAGGTTCCCGCTGCCGGCGAGCCGCAGTCCGAGCGTGACCGCCTCGCCCTCGTCGAGCGTCCGCCGGTCGACGGTGGCGTCGAGCGTGAGATCGCGCGCCACCGTGCCCGTGAAGTCCTGCGGTTGCGGCTCCGGGAGAGGGTCGACGTGCACGGTGATGGGATCGGCACGGAGTACGCGCGGCCCGCGCGGCTGCCGGCGATCGCGCCGGAAGAACGAACCGAAGGTGTCCTCGGGCAACCGCACGATCGCCTCGCCGATGGTGAGGTCACCGGCGCGGGTCGGGAACAGCGCGTACTGGATCTCGGTGACCTGGTAGCGACGGCTGCGGATCACCCGGGTGGTGTGGCGTTCCGGGGGAAGGTCCTCGCGCCAGAAGCCCTCGGTACGCGGCGGCGTGTACTCGGGGCTCTCGAAGGCCGACATCCGCGTGGCGCGATGGAAGCCGAAGGTCAGCACCACCTGCTCACCCACCACCACCGAGTCGCGGTCGACCGACATGGTGACGAAGGCATCGCGCTCGGACTCGTCCTGCGGATCCGATCGATCCGGAGACGCCGGCACCGGCGATGTCCCCGCGGCCACCACCTCGAGCTCGAGGGAGGGGGTTCGCACCACCTGTCCGTCGGCGCGGACGGCGATCGGATCGATCGTGAAGTTGCCCTCGCGCTCCGGCTGCAAGTAGTAGGTGAAGCTGTGCTCGGCCGAGGCCCGCCCGTCGACGAAGCTGAAACGCTGCGACTGTCCTCCACCGAAGACCCGGAAATCCGGCAACGAGGGAAGATCCGGAGGGCTCACGCGTCGGGCCTCGCCGGTGACGGTGACGGTCAGCACCACCTGTTCGCCGACCGGCACGCGCTCGCGATCGAGCGTGGCCCCGACCTCGACGGCCGCCCGCGCCGGCGACGTGAGCGCCAGCAGAGCCAGGAAGAACGGCAGCCATCGTCTACCAGTCATTCTCGTCCTCTTCCCGGTCACCGCGCAGGCGTCGTTGGATCGACTCGCGCAGCTCCTGTTCGTCGAAGTCCAGGGCCTCGAGCAGACGCATGGCTTCCTCCGGCGTCATCTGCTCGGGCCGCGGCGGGGGCGGCATCTGCGTGCTGTCGGCACCCGCCTCCTCGGGATCCGGGGGCGGCGACTGCTGCTGGGTCGAGTCCGGCGGTGCCTGCTGCGGATCGTCGGACCGTTCGGGCTGCTGCGGATCCTGCTGCTGGTCCTCCGGCGGGGGCTGCTCGCCCTGGGAGTCCTGTTGCTGCTGGTCCTGTGGCGGCTGCTCGCCGTCCTGCGGCTCGCCGTCCTCGCCCTGCTCCTCCGACTGCTGGCTCTGCTGCTCCTGCTGATCCCGCAACCGCTGGGCCAGCTCGAGGTTGTGCAGTAGATCGGGATCGGGCTCCGAGTCGCCCTGCACCAGCGCCTCGGTGTAGAACTGCAGCGCCCGCTCGTAGTCCTGCTGCTCGAAGGCGGCATTGCCCGCATTGTACAGGGCCCGGAGCCGTCGCGGCAGGGGGGCCTCGGGATCGGCGAGGGGAGCGTACTGGCGCATGGCGGCCTCGAACTCACCACCGTCGTAGAGGGTCTCGGCCAGGCCCGCCCGGATCCGTGGATCCTCCGGCGCCAGCGCCTGGGCGCGGAGCATGGACTCCAGCGCGCCGAGCGTGTCGCCGCGTGCGAAGGACTCCTGGGCCTGATGGGCGGCCCGCTCGGCGCGCTGCAGAGGATCCCAGGCCTGGACCGGCCGGGGACACGACGCCACGATCAGCACGACGACGACGAGGACGCTCCTCATGGCTCCTGCCTCCTCCGGTCGCGAAGGAAGCCCTCGACCAGCAACAGGATCACCGCGGCCGCGAGCGGCCAGGCGTAGCGCTCGCGGTAGCTGACGATGCGCTGGGCGCGGATCGCCGAACCCTCGATGGTGGAGATCTCCGATCGCAGACGTTCCACGTCCAGTCCTCCGCGGTCGGCACGGGCGTAGGCACCCTCGGTCGACGACACCAGGCGCAGCAGCTCGGCTTCCTGCAAGCGGCTCATGACGACCTCGCCGTCTCGATCGCGGACGAATCCCTGCTGACGGCCGGAATCGTCGTACTCGGGGATCGGCGCCCCCTCCGACGTGCCCATCCCCACCGCGTACAGGGTCACGCCCTGCTCCCGCAGGGCCTCGAGCGCGGGGTCCAGATCGTCTCCGAAGTCCTCGCCATCGGTCACCACCAGGACCACGCGCGAACGGCCTCCCTCGTCGTCGAAGAGTTCCAGGGCGGTGAACAGCGCCGAGGACAGATCGGTTCCCTGCGCACCGATCATGGTGGGGTCGGCCTGGTTCAGGAAGAGCCGTGCGGCGGCGTAGTCCACCGTCAACGGACACTGCGGGAACGCCGCACCGGCGAAGAAGACCAGTCCGACCCGGTCGCCGTCGAGCGATTCGACCAGCTCGGCGATCTCGAGCTTCGCGCGGTCCAGCCGGCTGGGCCGGACGTCCTCGGCCTGCATGCTGCGGCTGATGTCGAGCGCGACGACCAGGTCGATCCCCTCCTGCTCGACCTCGATCTCACTCGCGCCCCATTGCGGCCGGGCCGCCGCGATCACCACCAGGGCCAGGGCGATCAGACGCAGGGCCGCCCGTGCGACCCTCCTTCCGTCGCGCCCGCCGACACCGAGCGCGCTCTGGACGGACGGACCGACGAAGTCGCGCAACCGCCGTTCCGCGCGGACGCGCGTCGACCAGAGCATCGCCCACACGAGCGGCACGGCGAGCAGCAGCCACAGGAGTTCGGGATGGGCGAAGCGCAACTTGGCTCGGCCTCCTCAGGGCAGCACGCGGAACAAGGTGGCGGCCAGAACGGTCTCGAGCAGCAGCAGCAGCAGGCCGGGGATCATCCACCACGCCGCCAACGACTGGTAGTTGGTGAAGACCTCGGTCTCGATCTCGGACTTCTCGAGTTCGTCGATGGTGTCGAAGATCCGCTGCAGGCCCTCACCGCTCTGCGCGCGGAAGTACTGACCCTCGGTGAGCTCGCTCACCTGTCGCAGCAGGTCCTCGTCGATACGCGTCTCGATCTGGGTGTAGCGACGACCGAGGATCGGATGATCCACCGGATACGGAGCGAGGCCTTCCTTCCCGACACCGATCGTGTAGACGCGGACACCCAGCGCGCGCGCCGCCTCGGCAGCGGTGAGCGGATCGACGGTCGTCACGTTGTTCACCCCGTCGGTCAGCAACACCAGCACCTTGCTCTGCGCCTCGCTGCGGGCCAGGCGCTTGACCCCCGTCGCGATGCCCAGTCCGATGGCCGTGCCGTCCTCGATGAGCCCGACGTCGACCTCGTCGAGGAAGCGCACGAGCACGTCGTAGTCCAGAGTCAGTGGACACTGGGTGAAGGCCTTGGCCGCGAAGACCACCAGCCCGATACGGTCCTGCTTCCGGCCGTCGACGAAGTCACGGATCGTGCGCTTCGCCACGGCCAGCCGGTCGTCGGGTTCGAAGTCGAGCGCGCGCATGCTGCCACTGATGTCGAGCACCAGGGCGATGTCGATCCCTTCTCCCCGAATCACTTCGCGGTCGTGGGCCAGACGCGGGCCGGCGAAGGCCACCAGCAGCAGGCAGATCGCGACCGCGCGGACCACGGTGGTCCAGGGCCGCAGGCGGGCGCGCCAGCCGCGGCCGACTCCGCGGAGCAGGCCGTGGTCGCTGAAACGAACCGCGCTCCCCCCGCGAGCGAAACGCGCAGCCGCCGCGACGATCAACAGGGCGATCGGAATCGCGAGCAGGACGAGCGGGCGGGCGAACTCCATCACCGATCCCTCCCGTCGCGCAGACGTTCCGCGGCCCGGATCGCGTCGGGTGTGCTGTAGACCACGGGAACCGCGGTACGCTCGATCCACGCCCGGGCGTCGTCGATCCACCGCTCGGCCTGGTGCTCCGTCGGGCGTCGCGCCGCGAACTTCACCGAGTCGGCGGCGCGCAGGAGCGGATCGACGTCGGCCACCTCCGATCGCTCGTATCCGGCGCCCGTCAGACGCTCGATGGTCTCGTCGGTCGTCCAGTCCAGTGCGGGGACACGGTAGCGCCCGCTCACGTAGCCGCGCAGGGCCTGGCTGGCGTGCACGTACACGTCGTCGAAGCGCCCGGCGGTGATCCACCCGGAATCCCGGATCTCGTCCAGGCGCCGCAGGGCCACCTCGTGCGGAGGATCCAGGGGCACGGAGGGAGCAGCGCCCGGCAGGCTCCGGCGGCGGCGGCGCCACCACAGGGAGAGGATCAACAGGAGCACGGCGAACGCGGCCAGCCCGTGGATCCACCACGAGGGGCCGATGTCCCCCACGCGTTCGATCGGTCGCAGGCTGTCGGGCGTGGCCTGGGCCAGACGCGGGCTTACCGCCCAGCGCAGCGTGTCCCCGGTGGCCGGCAGGGCGATCGCAGCGTCGCCCACCCGCACCGCGACCACGCGGTAGGTGCGCGGATCGACCGTCTCGCGCAGGACCACACCGGTGCCGGTGGGAATCTCGGTGCTGTCGGCGGGAGCGGTCTCCAGGCGGAGCGTGGCACGCTCCCCGAGCTGGGGCTCCGCCGGCTCGAGCGTCCCCGCCCGTGCCACGCCCGCGAGGGCCACCGCCGCGACGCAGAGCCACGCCCTCGTCATCGTCGTGCACGCCCCCGCTGCCGGAAGAAGCGCTGCAGCGGCTCGACCACCGACCGGCTCACGTCCACGGTCACCAGATCGCAGCCGGCGCGTCGCAGTTGCCGCTCGAACTCCGACTGCCAGCGCTCGGTCCGTCCGGCGTAGGCCTCGACCACCCGACGGTCGCCGGCGTCGACGAGCACATCGCGTCCGGTCTCGGCGTCGTACAGCCGCACCAGACCGACCGGGGGCAGGGCACGCTCGCGCGGATCCACCAGCTGCATGGCCACCAGGTCGTGCTTGCGCGCCACGATCGACAACGCCGTGTCGTAGCCGCGGTCGAGGAAGTCGCTGAGCAGGAAGACCACCGCTTTGCGCTTCTGCACGCGGTTCAGCGTGTCCAGTGCCAGTCCGAGATCGGTGCCCCGTCCCCGCGGAGGGTGGTACAGCAGTTCACGGATCACGCGCAATCCGTGCGAGCGGTTCTTCCGCGGCGGCACGTAGAGCTCGATCTCGTCGGTGAACAGGATCAAGCCGACCTTGTCCTGATTGCCCAGGGCCGAGAACACCAGCAGTGCCCCCAGCTCGGCCATGGCGGCCGACTTCAAGCGGTGCGCGCTACCGAAGCGCTCCGAGGCCGACAGGTCGGCCATGACGATCACCGTGAGCTCGCGCTCCTCCTCGAACTGCTTCAGGTAGGGATCGCACATCCGTGCGGTCACGTTCCAGTCGATGGCCCGCACGTCGTCACCGGGCAGGTACTCGCGCACCTCGCGGAACTGGTTGCCCTGCCCCTTGAACACCGAGTGGTACTCACCGCCGAACAGCTCCTGCACGATCCGGCGCGTACGGATCTCCAGACGACGCACCTGGGCGATGAGATCGGGAGGGATCCCACGCACCGAATCGTCGGCGTTGCGGCGATCGGACTCGCTCAAGGCGGACTCCGGGGTTGGCGGTCTAGGGAACCTCGACGTGATCGAAGACCAGACGGACGATGTCGTCGCTGGTCAGTTCCTCGGCCTCGGCCTCGTAGCTGATCGACACGCGGTGGCGCATCACCAGCGGCCCGATCGACTTCACGTCCTCGGGCGTGACGAAACCCCGGCCGCGGAGGAAGGCGTGGGCCCGCGCCGCCCGCGTGAGGAACAGCGTCGCGCGCGGACTCGCCCCGTAGGCGATCAACGGCGCCACCGAGAGGTCGTACTCGGCGGGCTCACGCGTCGCCCGCACCAGGTCGAGCACGTACTCGCGGATCTTGTCGTCGACGTAGACCTCCTTGACGATCTCCCGCGCCCGCAGCAGTCGCTCGCGCTCGAGCACGGCACTCACCTCGATCTCGTCGCCGTCGAGCATGCGATCGAGGATCTTCCGTTCCTCCTCGCGCTGCGGATAGTCCACGATCGCCTTCAGCATGAAGCGATCGACCTGCGCCTCGGGCAGTGGGTAGGTTCCCTCCTGCTCGATCGGATTCTGCGTGGCCAGGACCAGGAAGGGCTGGTCGAGCGGGAAGGTCTCGTCGCCGATCGTGATCTGCATCTCCTGCATGGCTTCGAGCAGGGCCGACTGGACCTTGGCGGGCGCGCGGTTGATCTCGTCGGCCAGGATCACGTTGGCGAAGATCGGGCCCTTGCGGGTGACGAAATCGCCGTTGCGCTGGTCGTAGATCAGCGTGCCGATGAGGTCGGCCGGCAGCAGATCGGGCGTGAACTGGATCCGTGCGAAGCTCATGGCCAGCGCCCGGGCCAGGGTGCTCACCGAGAGCGTCTTGGCGAGTCCGGGCACGCCCTCCAGGAGGACGTGGCCTCCGGTGAGCAGACCGATGAGCAGTGCGTCGACCATGCCGCGCTGTCCCACCACCACGCGACCGATCTCGTTCTGGAGTTCGCGCACGAAGTCGCTCTCGCCCTCGATGCGCTCCTGTAGCTGGTTCAGATCCTGGCTCACCGTGTTCCTTCCCGTTTCTGTGCGCATGACCGGTCGACGCTGGATTACGCGCCTCACGGGGCGGGGGTTCCGTCGGAGACGAGGGCGGCATAAAATGCTTGCCACCGCGCCGGGCACCGCTAGCGTGGCGCCGGGCGCCTCCGCGGGCGGGCGAGACCCACCCGAGCGCCCGGAAGGGCTAGACTAGGGCGGGGCCGGGCTGCTGGCAACGCATCCCCCACCCCACCGAATCCACCCCCGACGCCCGAGGTCGACGCCGTGCGCATGTCGCAGGACAAGGTCAAGGACCTGGCCGCCCAGATCGTGAAGATGCTCGACGAGCACCCGGGCGTGACGCTGCAGGACCGGCAGGAAGCGCTGCGCGTGACCGTGGGCAGCGTGATCCTCGACGACCTCGAGGAAGAGGACGACATCGACCGCGAGGTCGACGCCCTCTTGAACGAGCACGCCCGCGAGATCGACTCGCAATCCATGGACCACGAGACCCTGCGCCGAAGGTTCCGCGACGAGATCGCCCGGCGCCGCGGCTTCACGCTCTGACCCGGAGAGGCTACCGTGCGTCTGAACGAGGAACGCATCGATGCGATCGCCCTGGCGATCACCGACCGTCTCGCCGAGGAGGAGCTCGTCGACCTGACGATCGACGAGGACGACCTGGCGAACCTGGTGGCCAACGTGATCACCCGTGATCTGGCTCGCGAGGACGAGATCCAGCGCGAGGCGGTGGAGTTCGTGCAGAAGACCAAGCCGCAACTCGACCCCGGGAGCACGGGGTGGAGCATCGAACTCGAGCGCGCGCGCGACCAGATCGCGGTGCGCCGCGGCTACGTGCTGCCCTAGCACCACGTGCGCTGGCTCGTCGTCTCCCCCTACCTGCCGCACCCGGCCATCGGTCACGGCGGCGGGACCGCGGTCCTGCAGCTGTGCCGCGCGCTGGCGCGGGTCCACGACACCCGATTGCTGTGCTACCGCCGCGAGCGCGAGACCGGCCTCGAGTCCTCGCTGGTGGAGGCCGGAGTCGACGTCCGGACGGTGGACTTCCGCAGCGAGCAGGCCTCCGGGGCGTCGCGCCTGGGATTGATGGCCGACCGCGCCCTGCACGCCCTGCGTGCTGCCCGTGACGGCCGCCCGCTCATGGTGGCCAAGTACGATCGCGCCGCCATGCACGAACGGCTGCGGGCCGAACTGAGCCGGTGGAATCCCGACGTCGTGCAGGTCGAATACGGCTTCATGGCCCCCTGTGCGCGCACCGTCGTCGAAGCGAGGGACGGGGAACGACCTCACGTCGTCCTCAACACCCACGAACTGGGCAGCCTGGTCCGTCTACGCCGCGCCGCCGCGGCCACCGACCGGCGTCGGCGCCGCCGGTGCGGACGAGATCTCGCGGACTGGGCCCGCCACGAGACGTCGGTCGTCCACTGGGCCGACACCGTGACCTGCGTCACCGAGGGCGACCGCCGCGTGCTCGAGGCCATGACCGCGGCCACCAACCTCGCCACCGTGCCCCTGGGCACCGAGGTCGAGTCCTTCCCGCCCGTCGACCCCGGCGGTCGGACCGGCGCTCCTCGGGTGCTCTTCGTGGGCAGCTTCGCCCACCCGCCGAACGCCGAGGGCGCGGAGCGTCTCCTCGCCGACATCCTGCCCCGCGTCCGTGCACGCCACCCCGCGGTGGTGGCCGAGATCGTCGGTGCGAACCCACCCGAAGCGATCCGTCGTCACGCCGGCCCCGGAGTCGAGATCCCCGGCTTCGTCGACGATCTCGGCGCCTCGTTCCGTCGCGCGCAGGTCTTCGTCGCGCCGTTGTTCTCGGGCGGTGGGATCAAGATCAAGGTCCTCGAGGCCATGGGCCGCGGTGCGGCCGTCGTGACCACGCCGATCGGGGCCGAGGGGATCGATCCGACGGGTGAGGCCTGTCGGGTGGTCGGCGATCCGACGAACTTCGCGGACACCGTCGCCGACCTGCTCGACGACGCCGGGGCACGGGCCGAGCTCGGACGACGCGCACGCCACCACGTCGAACACCACTACTCGTGGCCGGCGATCGTGCGGCAACTCGAGGATCTGGTTCAGTCGTCGCAGGCACGGCACGGCGGCACCGGACGCTCGGCGCCGTAGACCCCGCGGATCGACAGCAATCGATCGACCTCTTCGCGGCCGAGCGAGCGGACCCCACCGAGGTTCTCGGCCAACCACGTGACCTGCGCCAGGCGTTCGACCGTCTCCATCACGTACATGGCGGCGGTGGGACCGGCGGCAGCGGCGACCGCCCCGTGATTGCGCAGCAGACAGGCATCGTGATCGGCGAAGACGGCTCGGACCGCGTCGGCGACCTCGGAGGTGCTCGGGGTCCCGTACGCGCTCAGTGGAACGGCACCGAGCGTGCAGACGACCTCGGGCAGGACGCAGGCGTCGAGCGCCCGATGGGCGGCGGCGAACGCGGTCGCGTGCGGGGGGTGGGCGTGACAGATCGCCTGCAGGTCGGGTCGAATGCCGTAGATCGCCAGGTGCATGTCGAGTTCCGTGCTCGCACGCCCGGCCCCGATCACCCGTCCCGCGAGATCGACCTCCACCAGATCGGCGGCGCGCAGGCGGCCCTTGTCGGCCCCAGCCGGCGTGGCGAGAACCCTTTCGGCGTCGAGCCGGACGCTCAGATTCCCCTCGGTCGCGACGACGAGGCCACGATCCCGCATGCAGCGCCCGACCTCGACCAGTTCGTCGCGCAGACGCCGCTCGGAGACGTGCCGATCAGAATCCACCGCGCAGGACCCAGAGGTCCATCTTCTGACCCTCGAACGAGTCGTCCGGATTCCGGCGCGTGCTGAAGACGATCATGCCGTCGGCCATCGGATCGTTGAAGTCGTAGTTGGCCGCGAAGGGGAAGTTGTCGTCCTGTCTGCTGACCACCAACGGCCGGCGGCTCGATCCGTCCCCGTTCATGATCCACAGGTTCCGGATCCGCTGCGACGTGCAGGGCGGACGCTGCGTGCTGGTGAACACGATCTGACCGTTGCGCAACCATGTGGGATCCATGCTGCTCTCGGGCAGCTTGAGCTGGTCGACGGTGTTCGTCAGGCGGATTCGACCATCGGTGAAGGGATCCCCCTGTGCGCGGACCTCGGCCGGAGCGTCCGGGTCGAAGGCCACGCGGTAGATCTCGGGCTGACCCGCGGTTCCGAGGTTCGCGGTGAAGGCGATCGACCGGCCGTCGGGTGACCACGTCGGCTGGTCCTCGCGCAACGAGCCGTTCGTCACCCGGACGATCCGCCCGTCGTTGAGGTTGTAGGCGTGGATGGCCGGCTGCGAGAACTCGTCGTCGGCGTCGTCGAACAGATTGGCTCCGAGATCGAGGAAGAACCGTGAGTACGCGATCCATTCCCCGTTCGGCGACACGGCCGGCGTGCGGTAGAAGTACTGGATCCGCCGGTTCTCGCTGTTCTCGGCCAGGAAGTCCTCTTCCACGACCCCGCGCTGGATCGCGCTGATCTCGTCGAGGTCGGTCCGAGGACCGAGTTCGACCAGGAAGATCCGATCGAAGCCGAAGAAATTGGTCATGGTCACGGCCAGCGTCTGGTTGTCGACCCAGACGACCTCGCTCTTGAAGGAGTTGACCGTGTCGATCTGCTGTCCGGTGACGTCGATGACGCCCGTGAAATCGACGCGCCGGGCGTTTCCGATGTTCTCCAGGCGATCCGTCGGCGGACGATTCTCGTCGGGCCCCGGGACGTCGATCACGCCGATGTCCCGCTGACCCTGCTGCTTGAGTCCGGCGTTCTGGAAACGGTCGAGACCGGTCCAGTAGTCGGTGGAGAACGCGATGCGTGTGCCGTCGGGGGCCAGGGCGGCATCGAAGTGGTCGACCGTCAGCGTGTCGGTGGTGACCTGCGTCAGGGTGCCCTGCTGTTCGAAGCAGTCTTCCTCGATGACCTCGTCGCAGCCGGTGCCGGCCGCGACGACCGCACCGACGAGAGCCACGGTCACGGCCGTGCGGCGCAGCGGCGACCCGTGGAGAATTCGGTCCAGCATCGTCGTGAAACCTCGGAATGGACGGCCCTGCCGGCCCCGGGCACGCGAACTCGCGCGAACGTCCGGGGGACGGCTCGGATGGCAAGACACTGGAAGTTACGTCACGGCACAGGCCTTGTAAACCCGTGGACCCGGCTCCGCGGCCGCTCAGGGACCGCCCGTCGCGTCGAGGTTCGCGCGGGCCTCGGCATGGTCGGGGTCGATCTCGAGCGCGCGCCTCCAGGCCGTGCGGGCGGCCCCGGAATCGCCGGATTCGGCGAGCAACACACCGTGCAGGGAGTGGAGGTCGGCGTCTCGTGGGTCGAGGACGAGTCCTCGCTCGACGGCGGCCCTGGCCGCGTCGGGGCGGTCGGTCTCGCGCAGGGCCAGTGCGAGCACGCCCCAACCGGCGCCGGTCGCCGGTTCGCGCCGCTCGCGCAGGGCGGTGACGGCTTCGGGCCCCCGGGCCCGCAGCGTGGCCAGATACAGGTTCTGCAGCGCGACCGACGAGAGGTCCTCGACGACCGGCGCGAGCCGTTCCCTCGCTTCCTCCGGACTCCCGGCCTGCAGCAGCAATGCCGCTGCGGCCTCGCGGCAGTCGATGGCGGCGGGGTCACGCTCGGCACAGCGGTCGTAGGCCTCGATCGCCGAGGCCGGCTCGGTGTCGACGACGAGCTCGGCGATCCGACGCGCGATGGTCGCATCGGGGGCGACCCGCTCCGCGGCCCGCCAACTCTCCAGCGCCAGGTCCGTGCGATCCACCCCGACCGCGGCCTCGCCGAGGACCCGCAGCACACGGGGATCCCGGGGCGCGAGCTCCCTCGCCCGCTGCAGGGGATCGAGCGCGGCCCGGAACCGACCCAGACGCACCAGCTCGCGACCGAGACCCAGATGGGCGTCGACCCGCTCGGGATCGAGTTCTGCCGCCTGCCGGAATTCGCTGAGGGCCCGGCCGGTCGCACCGATCCGGATCAGGGAGACGGCGAGGTTCAGGTGGGGTTCGACGAGAGAGGGATCCAGCCGGATGGCCCGGGTGTAGCGCTCCACCGCAGCGGCGTGGTCGCCGCCCGCCGCGAGGACCGTCCCCCAGAGGTTCTGCCATCGCGGATCGGCCCGGACCTCCTCCGCGAGCTCGTCGAGCACCGGTTCGACCTCGACCGCACGGCCGTCCTCCACCATGGCCGAGAGCCGCGCGAGCTCGGCCTCGAGCGATCGCGAACGATCCAGTCGTTCCTCGAGGCCCGTCGCCCCGACCCGCCCGGCGATCAGCAACAGGAGCACCGCGAGCCAGACCGAATTGACCCCCCGTGGACTTCGTCGATACACTGGGGACTCCCCCGTTCGCGCCCCGGCGACGAGATCCGCCACCGATTCGGCTCCAGAGACGGACACCCGGCATGATGCATCTCTTCGACCGCCCCGACCACCCGATGTCTTCGTACGTCCCCTCCCGGCGCCCGTGGCCGTGGACGTCGTGCACGGCGGCCCTGCTGCTCGCCGTGTGCCTGGTCCCGACGACGGCCACCGCCCAACGGGTGCTCTTCGACTTCGAAGGGCCGTATCTCCTCGATCCGGGACGCACGATCAAGGACCACTCCCTGGTCTACGACGACAGCACGCAGACCTGGCACGCCTTCTACATCCGTGGCGAGGTCGGTGCTCCCGGAACCTCCAGCGAGCAACAGCTCGGACACGCGACGAGCGCGAATCTCCGGCGGTGGTCCATCCTGCCTCCGGTGATCGAGTCCGAGGAAGGGAGCTTCGACGCGCGCAACACCTGGGCACCCACGGTGATCCGCAACGAGGACGACGACGGCTGGACGATGTACTACACGGGCCGTGACGACCAGTTCCTGCAGCGCACCGGTCGCGCCGACGCCGTCGATCTCTTCGACTGGCAGAAGCTCCCCGCGAATCCGATCCTCGAACCGGACTCCACGGTCTACCTGTGGTCGCCCGACCTGGCGGTGCCCGAGCTCAGCTCCTTCCGCGATCCCTTCTTCCTCGAGATCGACGGCACCTTCCACCTGCTGCACACGGCCCTGGTGCCCGACAGCACGGTCGGCGCCGGCCGTCGCGGTGTCGTGCACCACTTCGAGAGCACCGACCGCCAGAACTGGGTGGACGTCGGCCCGCTGGCCGTGAGCAACAGCACCCAGGGCGTGTGGCGCGACATCGAGTCGGTGCAGATGGTCGAGCACCAGGGGACCTGGACCATGTTCTTCACGCTCTTCGGCGTCCAGGGCGTGCAGTACATCCAGAGCGAGGACTTCGCGTCGGGATGGGACTTCACGACCGCGCAGGAACTCGACTTCGGAATCGCCGCGGAGTTCCACCGGGTGGCCCCGGACAGCTGGATCTACACACGCCACCTGCCGGCCGTCCACCTACCCACCCATCCGCAGGCGGGCGAGATCTTCTACACGCTGCGAGCCGACACGATGCGCTTCGACCCCGACACGGGCGAACCCGTCGTCGTCCCGACCGATCCGCTCGGGCCCGACTGGATCGAGGAGACGGGCACGGCGTTCCTGGCCGCTCCGACCTTCGGCGACAACCAGCTCGAGCGTGGTGAACCGGAGGTCGGTGCCTTCGGCCACGGCTACGTCAGCAGCCGGGAGTTCTACAACGGCCCGCTCGGTGTCGCGGGCGCGCTGGGAGCTCAGCTCGGCGACGAACCGGTGGGCACGCTCACCTCGCGCTGGTTCACGATCGAGCCCACGGATTCACTGATCACCTTCCGGATCGCGGGAACCGAGGACCCGGGCTGCAGGGTGGAGCTGGTGCAGCGCGTGTCGGCCGACCCCGAGTCCCTGGCCGTCGTGCGCAGCACGATCCCGAGCGGGACCCGCAGCATGACCTCCGACTGGTGGGACGTGCGCGACCTCCGCGGAGCCGAAGTCCGCGTCGAGGTGATCGACGAGTCGGCCGAGGGTTGGATCGCACTCGACCACTTCCGCACGCTCGTCGAACCGGTCGTTCCGACTTCTGCCCCGCCGCAGCGATCGTCGGGCCGGATCGAGCGCGTGGCCCCGAACCCCTTCAATCCGCGCACGGTGATCGAATTCTCGCTCGACCGCCGTCAGCCGGTGCAACTCGTGGTGCACGACCTGCGCGGACGGCGGGTGCGGACCTTCGACCGCGGCCGTCTCGACGCCGGAACCCACCGGGTGATCTGGAACGGCACCGACGACGACGGGAGCGAGGTCGCCAGCGGCGTGTACCTGGTGCGGCTCCTCGGCGACGCGACGCTCGGACCGGCCCGCAAGCTCACGCTGGTACGCTGACCAGGCGGCTCACATCCCGAGGTAACGACCCCACGTCTCGGCCCAGCCGTCGTTGCGAGCGGTGCGGTGGACCAGCGGCAGGAACCAACGCGGCTTCGTGGGCTTCGACCGCAACTCCATGCCCGCTTCGTCGGGCGTGCGATCGCCCTTCTTCAGGTTGCAGGCCAGGCACGCGGTCACGCAGTTGTCCCAGCTGGTCGGTCCGCCCCGCGGATGCTCCCGTGTCCGGCGGCTGCGCGGTACCACGTGGTCGATCGTCAAGCGCTCGGCGCTGCCGCAGTACTGGCACCGGTGGTGGTCCCGTGCCATGACGTTGCGTTTGTTGAATCGGACCTGCAGGGTCCGGTACACGCGGTGCGCGACCGCGATGAACAAGCGGATGATCCGCGGGCAGTTCAGGCTCGCCCGCTCACTGCGCAGGACGATCGCCGGATCCTCTTCCACCGCCACGGCCTTGCCCGTGGCGATCAGACGAAGTGCCCGCCGCATCGGCACGACGTTCACGGCCTGGTAGCCGGCGTCGAGGACGAGGACGGGTCGGAGCAGCGTTGGGCCCATGGTCGTTCCATGACGCGCCCGACGAGCAGACGTCGGTGAGTTCACGTCTCCCGTGCGCCTACCACTCGTGGGGCATGCGTTCCTCCGGGGCGATGAAATAGAAGTTGCCGGGGTAGTTCAGGAAATTTGCCACACGCGACGTGTAGATACACGCGAATTCCTTCACCTGCCGCCCGAAGCGGCTGACCTTGTTGCCCTCGCGGAACAGCCAGCCCCACTGGGGATTGTAGGAGTCGCGGATCCTCGATTCCAGGATCCGGGCCCGCGAGCCGGTCTGCGCCACCAGGAAATCCAGTCCGTCGAGCGTGCTCTGGAGTTCGGCCACCCGCACCGACCGCTCGTCCTCGGTCAGGGTGAGGAAGTCCCGGACCTCCCGCGCGGTGTAGCCGTGCGCCCACTCGGGGACCTCCTGGGTCACGGGCGCTCCAGAATCCAGGCCTTCGAGTGCTCGCATCAACAGCATCAACTGGTCGCGGTCCCGGGCCAGGTCCTGGGTGCGGGCGATCAGATCGCGCACCTCGCTGGCGAGGTGCGACCGTCGCTCCTGGATCCTCACCTCGTGCTCGAGTTCGAACACGATCATGGCCGTCCTCCAGCCCACCGTCTTCTTGCTGCGCAGGATGTCCCCGTAGGTGTGGTCGCCGAAATAGAGGACCTGATCGCCGTTCGCGCCCAGGAAATTCTCGATGAAGCTGGCGTTGCCGCCCAGGAACACGAAGTCCTCCTCGTGGGCGCAGTCG